>Ga0102829_1000174_pt1 | contig 20331 bp, 20 predicted proteins | sample ColrivemetaGS575_FD_84510 | JGI IMG/M metagenome (GOLD analysis project Ga0102829, IMG submission 84510) | Estuarine microbial communities from the Columbia River estuary - Freshwater metaG S.575 | ecosystem: Environmental > Aquatic > Marine > Intertidal zone > Estuary | place: USA: Columbia... | reverse complement strand
CTTGAAGAAGATGAAGAATTAATGAAAGAACTTATTGATAAAAAGTCATATGAGGAAATAGCATTAAATCATAAAAGAACTATCGGTGGTATAAAGTCTCGTGTAATATGTAATATATTATATTTACAATACAAGGATAAATCTAAAACTATAGAAGAATTATCATTAGAATATAATATTGAAAATGATTTAGTTATTAAATATATTAATAAGATGGGAAATAAAGATTCTAATGAAAGTAATATATTAAAATATATTGATAAAAAAGAAATTAATGATTCTGAAATAAAAACTAAGGTTAATATCAAAACCTTATATGACAAGATTATATCATTAGAAAATAGGATGCTTTCTATAGAAAAAAAACTTGACGCTATTATCAGTTTAAAATTATAAAAAACATTAATATAGATATAATAGAGACACAATGTAATAATTTAAGATTTACAAAACCGCAAACCAATTTCGCAAATCTTACTAAATGATGTATGTCCTTCTTTTAATTGGCGAGCATATAATATATACTCATTTTCTGTTAATTTTTCATTTTTAACTGCTTTCTCATACATTTCTAGCATACTAATTGATAATTCTGTATATTTCTGCTTCAATTTTGTCAAAATCAGTCTGTTTTTATTTTTGCTATTAAACGTTGTAAATATAAGTCTTTGTAACTTACACATTTTAACTTGATTATCATAAAATTCGAGTGTAATTCTGTTTTTAGAGTCTTTCTCTGATTTATCAGCAATGATATTTCTTGTTTTCTTGGTAATACTATCAAAATTTCTCTCTGCTATAGTATCTATCTGAAAGATAAGTTTCTGTTCTTTAGATTCAAACGCAGTCATTGCGAGATTGTATCTAAAATAAAATACCAAAATCTATCAGTTTTTATTTTTCCCTTGATATTTTAGAAAAAATTATAAAACGATGAGATTTCAGTATTACATCAAATTTTTCCATTATAAATCATAATATTTTATAATAATATTACATAATCCTAATATGTATTGGATATAATATAAATATATATAGATTATTTATACAATTAGTTTTAATGATTTTCTTAATATAGTTATCATATGTTTTTTTACCTTTATTTTATTAAATATATCTTCGTTTTTTTCATTAAATTGTATATGTCTTGTATTATTATAAGGTTTGTCGGCTTGTGTTAAAAAGGATGATTTAGTAAAATCAAAAAAAATTTTAAATATTACAAGATAACTTAATACAAGATCATATGGATTAGTAATTTTATTTATAGTTAATAGAAAATCCTTTGTATAATTATTTTGTATATCTTTTGTATCTACAATAAATTCTATAAATAATTTATATGAACTATCAATAGATTCCTCAGTATTATTTATAATATTCTTAATATGCGTATTTTTGTTTAGTAATTCATTATTTAAATATTCTAATTTACTTGCTTCTTTAACATATTTTAAGCGATTTTTTATATTATCTATATATCTATTAAGAGGAGAATCTATATCATTTATTAAATTAGAAATTATTTTTGAATTTTTTTTAATAATAATACCTTTTTTTTTATTGTCTATATTATTTTTGAAAACTAAATTAAAAACGTCAGGTAAACTTTTGGCAAATAATAAGGTTTTTTTAATAGTTAATTCGGCAATTTGTTTATCAATCTTATATAAATCATTTTCTGTCAATTCTACTAAATATGCTGTGTTTTTTCCTAAAAAATATAACTTATTATCTTTTCTTTTTTTCGATTTATTAAATAAATCTATTACGTACTTTGTCTCTTTCATAATTTCTTCTTTATTTGGAAAACCATTCCCAAAATTATAAGAACCTCTTCCGCCTGCTCTAATATCGGGCATCAACGATTTTTTATAATAATACGCATTTCCCTGAAAATAAATATTGTCTATTTTATTTATTAATTTTGAATTTTTATGTAAAGCAGTATATAATGGTCTTATAGGTGCTATAGCTATAATATCTATATTTTGTGGATTTTCAGCAAAATACTCATATAGATTATTATATGTTTTTATATTTCTAATAAATATATTAATATTATCTCTTGTTATATCATCATTATATGGAAGAATACAAATATTACTATCTACATCTTTAATAATTTCATTTGTTTTTTCATCTATATCTATAGGCTTAAAAGAAAACTCTTCATTTAATGCTAAAACTACAGATATATCTGTTATATTGAATTTATATAACCAATAATAAACACTATTAGCCCTTAATTCTAATTTAGCACCCGATACAGCAATACACGATAAATTAATGTTATTTTTTTTATGTAAATATAATAATATTATTAATGCTAATGTATCATCTGTATCTCTCCCTATATCTGTTATAACTATATAATTTATCATATTAAACTATTATATATATAATATTTATTATTACAAACAATTTTTACACCTTTTTACATTTCAAACGCCGATTTTAGTTCCTATAAAAATATATAATACATTTTATTATATATTTCAAAATTCAGGAATGTTTAGGAATATTAACTAAAATTAGTTAAAAATAATTATAATAAAAAATTGATTTAAAAATATAATATTATACTATAATAACGAAAAATGGTTAAATATAGTTGCGAAAAATGCGGAAAAGAATTTACCCAAAAGGGACATTATACCAAACACACTACTAAAAAAAATCCTTGTGTTTTTGAAAGCAAAATTGAAGAAATGATTGAAAAGGTTGTTGCTAAAAAAATAAATGAAATAAAAACAAACGAAGTTATTTTAAACGAAGAAATACCAGAAAATATTGTTGAAAATATAAAATTTATAGATTTATTTTGTGGAATAGGAAGTTTCCATTATTCATTCAAAAAACTTGGTTGGGATTGTGTTATGTCTTGTGATATAGATAATGCCGTAAAAGAAACATATAAAAATAATTATGGCATTTCCCCTCTTGGTGATATTACAGAAATAGAACCAAAAAATATTACCAACTATGATATTTTATGTGCTGGATTTCCTTGTCAGCCGTTTAGTCAATGCGGACAACATAAAGGATTTGATGATAAACGAGGAACATTATTCTTTAATATTATGAAATTTGTAGATTATCATAAACCAAAAGTTATAATTCTTGAAAATGTAATGGGGTTATTAAATCACGATGGCGGTAAAACTTTTGAAAAAATTAAAGGTGATATTGAAACATCAAATTATTCAATTACATATAAAGTTATAAAATGTAGTGATTATGGTTTGCCTCAAATGAGAAAAAGATTAATTATAGTTGGTGTGAGAAATGATACTGAACTTATTAATCATATTGATAAATTACTTGATTTAGATGAATATAAAAAAGAAACAACATTAACAGAACTTCTTGGTAAAAATTTTGAAAAAAAAATAGCTTATACTATTAGATGCGGTGGTAAGAATTCTCCTATTGATGATAAGCATAATTGGGATGGGTATATGGTTGATGGAAAAGAATACCGATTAACTAAAGAAGATTGTTTGAAAATACAAGGGTTTAGTTCAGATTTTAAATTATGTGGAAATAATAAAGACCAATGGAAACAATTAGGAAATACAATTCCTACTATATTTACTGAAATAATTGGATTAAACCTAAAGAAATATTTATAATTGTTCTAATTCTTCTATTAAATTTTCAAAATTTAACTTATATATTCTATCGTCTTTTCTTTTTGGAATACAAGTTATTATTTTTCTCTGTATATCTTCTCTAAATCTTGTAGATGGTGGGTAATCATCTGATATTGTTAATAAAATATATAATTTTGGTATAAATGTATAACTCCAATCGTCTTGCGTCCATCTTTCCCTACAAGTAGTTTTACAGCTAATAACCTTGTATTCTGTTATTGATTTACCTACTTCTATATTTTCTCCAATTACAAAATCTATAATATGATAACATTTACCCTTTTTTTCATTAAAACCTACAATTATTCCTTCCTTGTTTATGGTGACTTGTTTTTTATAAGGGATATTATTTAAATCTAACATTCCTACCAAAATATCATTTTCAAGAAAATTTCCGTTCCCTTGAATTTTACCTTGATGTATGGATATTGATTTATTATATAATTGTAATAATTCAACATCACTTAATAATGGTGTTATTTGTTTAAGTTCTTGAATTATTAATGAATTTTTTATTAATTTATTTTCCTCCATTCTTGATAATACATATTGATTATTGAATTTAATTTCGGTTGTCATTTTGCTTGTTTGTAAATACTTATTATAATTAGTTTTTCAAATCAATTTTTTTATAAATAATAAACCATTATTATAATGACTACTCGTAAAAGTAATGATTATTAAATTACTGCTATAAATTATTATTTAGTTGAAGATAAAACACAGGAAGAAGTTTGTAAAATTTTCAATTGTAATCCAAGAAGTTTAATGCGATGGGTTAAAAGATATAAAAAAGATGGGAATGTTGATATTCATTATAGAAAACCGATTGCTTATAAAGTGAAAAAGGAATATGTTGAATTTTTATTACAAGAAATTAAAAATAATAAAACTATTACGCTAATATACAGGTATATTTGCTATTTCTGTAAATGGTGTTGAAGGTTGGGATTTATATGAAAAAAGTGGAATAAATACATATAGGTTAATTGAATTTTTAGAAAAGTTTATTACATGAAAATATAAGAATAAATTAATTATTTTAGATAATGCGAGTAGTCATAGAAATCAAAGAATAAAAGATTTAGTAAATAAACATAATAATATTTTATATGCTGTTCCGTATCAACATTTTACAAATTCCATAGAAAATTATTTTAGTATGTTGAAATCACAATTACAAAAGTTAGATGGTTTAACTCATATAAAATTAAAGGAAAATATTACAAAGGTAATTAGTGAAATACCTAAAGAAAAATATAAAAATATTTTCAAAGGTGCTTATGAAAGACCAGAAAAATATGTAGCGAAAAATAAAACAAGAAAAGTTAAGAAGAATTACTTATAAAATCGGCGTTTGAAATGTAAAAAGGTGTAATATAATTGCAAGGAGTCTTAATTCAAATAATAAAATATAAAAAAATATTATAAAATTAGTATTTATAATAATCAATAAAAATAAAAAGTGCTCTCGGGGAGACTTGAACTCCCAATCTTTGGCTCATAAGACCAACGCTTTAACCGATTAAGCTACGAGAGCCGTATGTGTACAGGAGGAATTGCTCCCATATTATATATAATACACCTAATTCTTATATCTTTTTAGAATATAGTATATATACTTTTTTTTGCAGAAGTTCCATAAATAGATATCCATTCTTTTATTCTTGATATCCCCCCTCTATTTCTAAAAATATACACTACATCTTCTAATCGCATATTATTACTAATTAAATTATATTTCTTTGCCAATAAACTATATATTGATTGATCATGGCGATGTTCTCTAAAACAATCATAATTTTTTGTCATAGATGGTGTATCGTCTATATTATGATAATCACAAGATATATTATACCATTCTTTAATTAAATTCCGTGTTTCAGGACATATACATAATAAAATAGTGGTGGCTTGTAATTGTTCAGTGTTTAAATATTTTTCATCATCCATTCCTAATTTTTCTAATAAATCTCTTTTACACCATGTTATTTCTAAACATCCTATAGCACGTGTACACATTAGTTTTTCTTTTTTGACTAAATCTATACATTCAAGAAATTTATCCTTATTTTCTATACCTAATTCACAACCACAATCTGAATAGAAAAAAATATCTCCGTCTTCCATTTTATCAATTTGTTTCATAATTAAATATGGTTTCCATATCCAATAACCAAATCCTCTTCGATTATTATTTATAAATTCAGCATGTTTATTTATAAATTCAGCATCTTCTTGTAAAGATTGACCCGTTTTTCCATAAATTTCTGTAAATATATTTAAATTATTTGCCTGATTTATTAATCTATTTACCGCATCAATATATCCACCGTGACTTCCAAAAGTTAAAAAGTTAATCTTCATTCTATTTTGTAATTAATATACTTTAAAGTCCTTATATATACTTCTTTATATTTTACATCCTGAAATAATAGGGTTTATTTGCTGTGTTCTCATTAAGTCATTTTTATTAACGGCTTCCAACAAATCACTATCAAGTCTATTAGAATAAGCATTTGATTTATTAGGAATTTTAGTTATACCGCAATTATCTAATGATGGTGACGATTGATATATCATACCTACATTTCCTTTTTCTCTAGCAGCAATACTATTTTCAATAGGTTTTTTACTATACATATCTATATCACCTGAATCTATCCCAATATTCATATTTCCCGGATTCGGTGTATGTCCTGCCGCCATTAATATAGCCTCGCGTGTCCCATCAATTTCTGCGTTTTCTTCGGCTACTCTATCTGTCTGTCTATATTCATTTGTAGAACCCGCTATACCATATTCATTAACATCGCTCGTAAATTGTTTTTGGGTATTTTTCATCTCTACATTTTTATTCATGTATCCGCCAAATATTCCTTCTAACATACCACCAATAAACCCATATTCTGATTTACCCATTATTGTAGTTTCTTTCGTGGTAGTTTTTGCAACAATATCAGGGTCGTATACTGTTACCTTATATACAACACCTCCAATATTTCTTACAGTATCTTGTGTAGGCATTGTTTGTCTCAGTGTTTTTTTTGCGTCATCTTCGTTCTTAAAATACGGTTTTTCGTTACTTTTAATATTTGTTAGTACAGTATCGTGTATTAAAGTCTCTTTTATAGTAGTTTTAGCCAAATCTGTAGATGCCGAATAAGATTCTTTATTTCCGGATAAATTTCCTGCTTCATTGTCATGTATGGTTGTTTCTTTCACGGTAGTTTTAGCAGTATCTGTAAGAGCCGAATAAGATTCTTTATTTCCGGATAAATTTCCTGCTTCATTGTCATGTATGGTTGTTTCCTTAACAGTTGTTTTTGCCGTATCGGTAAAAGCCGTATAAGTTTCTTTATTTCCCGATAAATTGCCTGCTTCATTATCATGTATAGTAGTTTCTTTTACAGTCGTTTTCATAATATGATTTACAGGGTCATACAGTGTAGCCTTCGAAGGTATTTGAATACTTGGATTACCTACACCTCTTGTGGCTTCAACGGTATATTCTTTATTTGTATATTTTAAAGCATCCATAATAGGAGCGGCTATTGCTTTTATTATGCTTGTTACATTAGTAACAACAGTTCGTTTTTCTGTAGTTTCTCTTTCATTATTATATAATATAATCTTACTTTTACCATAATCATCTTTTATACCTTGATTTAAATCATTTTTGGCAATAGCGCCCTTATATTCTACGTGAGATTCTTGGCGAACTGTTGGACGAATATTTTGTGCTGGTCGCAAAGTATCTTTTGTATTTGCCCCTGTTGTTTTAATCCACATATCCTGAGATTGTTCAAATACAGTATCAGGGCGTTGTTTTGACATAGGGGCAATTTCTCCGCGTCTATCAGGACCTTTTATATGACCTTTTACAGGTATTTCAAAATAAGTTTCCTTTTGATTTATTTTACTTCGAAGTTCATCTAATGATCTAGGTTTGGCATATTCTAATGTATCTGCTTGATGAAATCCGCCTGTACTTTCACTCCCAAAACCTTGATTTAAACCAGGACCTACGCGAATTTTCTCAATAGGAAAAAAATTATTTGCTACATCTGTTAATTCTATTCTTGATTTAAAAAAATCATCATTATTTTTCATTCCACATATATTTCCACCAGAATTCATAGAAGGTTTAAACATACATGGAACTTCTGTTTTCCCTTTTTTTAAAGAATTATTACCTGTCAAATTATCTAATATAGGAGACATTTTTTCAATATTAGTATTTTGTGTTACATTTTTCTTTAAAAATGGTGTCATATTATTATGAGAAAAAGATGATAGAGGTATTCTTTCACCTGTTAGAGAATATGTATAATCATTTAAATTATCATTTGTATTTTCATTTTCATTCTCATTAATCTCTGAATAAAATTGACGTTTAAACATTCCAGAACCTGATGTTTTAGATACTACACCAGTTTCATATGGTTTTTTAGAACATTCATACATTTTATTACTTCTATTTTGTTCGTCTTTTTTGACTTTTTCCCAATATGTAGAATCATATATATTATTCATTGATGGTATATCTAAATGTAAATCCATTCTTTATCTCTAATGAATGAAGGATAAAAAATACAACAAAAGATATACATTAATATGTATACTTGTTATCTATTACAAGATACACCAGTATACATAGAACCTTCAGGATATCCTGGAGTATATAATTTATTCATTTTATTATTATTTTTCCATGATTCTAAATTATTATTATTCTCCTTGCTATTTGGAAAAAATACAGATTGGTCTTGGGGTTTTTCTATACAAGGAATATGATTATCTTTAGCGACCATTCTATAATTTACAGGTATTCTATCAAAATCTTCTATTGCTTTATCTTGCGGATCATAACACATCCATTCCCATCTATTAATACCCGTTTCTTTGAGAGTACACGGAGGATTAGATAATCGCGTATCTTCGCGAGGAACCATACATTCTCTTGGTTCAGTATTACCCGTTATATCACAACCTGATTTAACATATTTTCCTGGAGTATATTCTTGGTCATTACATTTAGTATTTTTATAATTTAAACCTAATAATTCACTCGAATCATCGACTGCTTTTTTCATACTACATGTATTATGTCCGTATGATTGATATCTTAGAGCAGGATCTGCGGGTACATCTCTATAGCATTCAAAACAGTCATTTGATGGAGAATCTAATTGGTATAATCCAGGTCCTACGGTTCTTCTTAGTTTTTCTTTATAACTACAACTATCATAATTTAATCTTGTATCTATAAATTGGTTCATATCTAATAAAATAATATATTATTTTATACATAAATAAATAGATATGTTAATAATTTTATTAGCGCCTTTTTTTTTATTAAAAAATGAGAAGTTTTCTAATATACCATTTAGTATACCGGCTAATCTAAATAGTTATGATGAACAAGATTTTTCATACACTACAATTGAAAAACTTTATCTGATATTATGGGGTTATAAAGCCGATTATTATTATAGATGGGAATTAATAGATAAAATTTTTGTAGCAATATTATATATAGCGACGTTTCTTATCTCTGCGTCCGCAGCATATTTATCTTATAAATGTACGTGGGGTGGAACAATTCAAAATATAGCATTAAGAGTACTATTTGCCTTTTTAGCGTTTATGTTAGGTCCTATATATTTAATATGGTACTTTTTTGTAAACTATTTAGGTAATTTATGTTAATATTAAGATTAATATTAATATAAAAAAAACTTTTATTAATAATGTTTTAATAATATATTACCATTTACCCGCATTTATCATAATTAATTTTAGGGGGCATAGGTACTTCGCGATACATAATAGATTGACACGCGGGTAAATGAAGCATTGATGTATCTATAGGTGGTGTTTTATCATTTTTAATAATACCGTCTTCAGTTGGAACATATTGATTTGTTCCGCATTTTGATATTATTCTTGTTTGTCCTCTTAATTCACTATCTAAATCAACGAGATTTCCTTGAATATGTGAAACAACTGTTCCGCCTAAGAAACCTAATTGATGTCTACATTTATTTTCATGCTCATATCTGTAAGGCGATAATAAATAACTTAAAGTACTTACATTACCTTGTAATTCTTGCTTATACGAACAATTATCATACGTTGTTCTATTAAAACTCATATACTCTCCTATATTATATAGAAAAGTTTTTATTTCTTCCTATCCAATTACAATTTTTATTAAATTCTGTTCTATGAATATATGAACGTGTATCTTCACCACCGTTAGTCCAATTAGGAACTATATTTTCGGGTCTTTGAATATCTTTTACACAATCTAATAAAGGCATAAAATTATTCATTTCTTCTTCCATAATCTGTTTTTTACATCTAACATTATTTGTATCCTTTCCTTCTATTAATTCTAATTCACCTCCTATATCTGTTTTACCGCATCTTAGATTTGGTCCAGATGTAAAAATTCTGTTATTTAATTGTATACGACATCTGTCTTGTGTCATAGACGAAGGATCGTTTCTTAACATAGAATATTTATCTATTAAACAATCGTCCGCTAAACCATATCCAGGACGGCCTCTTAAATTAGGATGATTTAAATACATATCTGTCATTCTAACGAAGGGACTTTCGCAAGGAACTAAATTAGTAGGATATATATTATAACCTTCTATTCTATTATTATTTATTTCTTTAGCATTTTTCCAACAATCATCAGAACATATATTTGTTGTACTATCAAAAATATTATTTTCCATTATCTATATTTTAATAATAAATAAATAATTTATTTATCTACTATGTATTTTTTATCTTCGCAATTTTTAATAATATCATAATTTATATCTAATTTAATATTATCATAAATTTTACTATAATCTTTTTCTAATACATGATTCTTAAATTGTAAAATTTTCCAATCATTATTATTAGCACTATTTCCAACTATTTCGTCAATAATTTCATCATTCTTTTTAATCTTATTAAATGTTTCGTTATTCTCACATTTATTACCATAAGCATCATATCTAATTATATTTTTATAGGTAAGTAAGTTCTCTATGTTATCGCTGTTTTTAGAATAGTTCATATATTCTATTTCCTTTGATGCTGTATTATCCTCGTTAACCTCGATATCAAACTTTAAACTCGTTTTTTTTATCATTATTATTTATATAATAATTATATTATTTATATACTGACTTTTACTAAATATAAATACAGAAAAAAAATCTTATTATAATATATATCTAAAAATGAGCGGTATTCTTGATATTATTGTATAAATTATTATAACATTGTTCGCCATTATTCTCTTTACACGAAGGTCCTCTTTCATATAACCAGGATGTTAATTTTTCCCTATTATTTGGTATAGTAGTTGAAGGAACTGTATAAAACTGTCTATCTAATAATGATTTATCATATAAATCATCAGTTTCTCTAAAAACATTACTATTAAAATAGTGGTCTATATTCTCCTTTATTTTTTTATTTTCAATAGAACACGATTCGTAATTTTTATTATAACCAATTAAACTCGGGTTCATAAAAGGGTTGTCTTGTGTCGGTTTAACACATTTTTCAGAATTAATAATATCCAAATCATTATCATTTAGATATTTTTCTATTATTTTATTTTTATCCATTTGATAATTGTATATTAATATAGAAATTAACATAATTATAAATATAAATAATATATACCGAGAATCATTGAATATTAATGTTGCTATAATACCTGTAAACAGTATTAATCTTATTATAGCATTGATTTTTTCATCTATTGTCATATTCATATTAGGGTATAAAATAGGATTAAATAATTCATTCAAATTATCTAACCAAAACATTATTATTATTCTTATTCTAATATCTATATTATTTTTATTCACTTTCTTTGCTTTTTCTATCTAATTTACTTTTTAATCTATTTATTGCTAAAGATTTTCTATAGGCATTTTTATTAAAGGTTGTTCGAGTATCTTTCTTTTTTCCTTTGGGATTCATCATATTTCCAAATGCTTCCATACCCTCTTTGTTATTCATCATAGCACCCATCATTTTCATCATAGAAGCCATATCAGGAGCACCCGATGAACCAGGAGTACCCGATGAACCAGGAGCACCAGATGAACCAGGAGCACCCGAAAATCCTCCACCACCTTGATTTCCAAACATACCAGGCATAGCAGAAGCAAATTTCATGGCATCTTGTAAAAGATTTTCTTGCTTTAATTCGCCGCTAGATATTTTAGTAGCCATTTTTCTGCTTACATTTGAAATTAAATCGCTAAAACCACTATTAGGATCTCCAATTGCCTTAAGAATATCGCCATTATCACCAATAGATTTTTGTAATTTATCAACATCAACATCTTCTAATATTTCTTTCGCCAATTTTCCCAACATAGTATCTTCCATACCAGCCATATTTATATTAGTTTTATCTTTAATATTCTTATTTTTCAAAGAGTTTAGTCGAGTAATTATTTTTTTATTTTTATCATTTTCAATTTCATTTAATAGTTCTTCGCTCATTGATTCCTGAAATATTTTAATATATTTCTTAACATCTTCGTCACTTAAATCATTCTTGAATAAATAGAATACTGTTAGAAAATGATGACATAAGAAGTTGTCATTTATTAATTTTTGAATATTTTTTATACTAATATTAGTAAATATCTCAACATCTTTAACATCATCTAAATCAAACCAATCATCTATTGTACTTTCCTCAGCATCAGCATAAGAAGTCCAAAAATTTTCTGGAAGAGAATTGATATATTTAATATATTCGTCAGAAGATTTATCAAAAGTAACATAATTAGACTTTATACTTTTAATTATTTTTTTGGCAAATAAATAATTCTTTTCTCTTTGGTTTTCTATATTTTCATCTTCTACATTCTCGCTATTATCTTCTTTCATCTTCTTTGCTGCCTGTTTTAATCTTTTAATAAAATCTATGTAATATTGATTAAATACATATTGATTTGACATTATCTCTATAGTAAAATATATTTAATATTCCTTATATATATTTATAATTTTAAATTATCTCTTTCTTTCATAAGTTGTTCTATAGAAGGCATTGAAGATTTTTTATTATCATCATAATTAATATTAATATTAGATATACCATCAGTAATATTTTTATCATTATTTATAAAATCCCAATTATAATTTTTATCATTACATATAGTATTGCCTTCATTATCTTCTATTGTTGAAAAATTATCTGATAATTTTGAACTATTAAGAGCAAATGCCGATGGATCATTTTCATTATTAATATTTTCCATAGGTTTTATAGAACTATCTATAACAGATTTATTATCTGTTATATTTTTATCTAATCTAGTATTTTGACTATTACATAATATTCCTCTTCCAGGTAATAATAAATAATCAAATACATCTTTGCCGAATAATAATTCTTTACTTGGAAGTATCATAAACGCAGGTATTGTATGTATTTTTTTTTCAACATTAATATTTTGTTTTTTTAATTCATCTATAGGTACTAATTTTATTTTCTTTTCCTTATCATATCTTGTAACATTATCTAACAACATTTTACTATGATTACATTCCGCACTATAAAATAATATCATCTTAATTATAACTATAAAAATAAATAATGTCTTATATACGAATAAGGCATTTACTATAACTTATGAAATATTAGAAAGCGAGTAAAATAAATTATATTATAAATGATAATGATATAGAATTTTTCCATACTAAAAGTAATAACAATTAACTTCATAATGACCGTATTTACCACATATAACACATTTTTTTGATGTTAATGATTTACTATAAGTTTTTGAAGATGATGTTGATTTATTAGAAGAAAAGCAGGTATTAGCAAAATCTCCATACAACCAAGAATCTTTCAAAAATATCAAAATAAAATTTGAGTACATAACTTTATTTATTTAGAAATTTATAAAAAACTTTTGAAATATTAGAAAATATAAAGTTATGTACTCAAATTCTAAAATTAAAAAATAGTAAATTATTGGTTGTCTCAAGGTTATACGATTGTATATAAGGGGGTGCTAATAATATCGGATATCTTACTCTATGACTACACTTTCTTAAATATACACCAACGGTTAAAGAAACTGAACTGTTTAAGTTCTTCTTCTTTATCGAGGTCAGTAATAATATTATATATATTGTTCTTTTTCACATTAATATCTAAATATTTAGATTTAATTTTATTAAATGTTTGAGAGAATAATTCGCTTTCAACTAATTCAAGATTATATTCCTTACATTTTCTAATAAGCACATCAAAATTAACAATGAATTCAGGAATAAATTTTTTAGTCGCTTCTATATAAACATCTACCTTCTTTTTAAAGTCAGTTTCAATATCTTTGTCATATCTTCTAATAATTGCCCATAGAGGAACACCCTTATCCTCATTATATTTATTCAGTTTTTTACGCCCTTCTACCATATCACCACCATTAGCATTTATAGCATCAACTACACTTTTACCATCCATAAATGTACATACAAATTCACCTCCTTGTTTCAACATAGTTCTAACATTATTTAAAAATCCATTTATTTTATCTTCAGTTTCAAAGAAATAATGAATAGCAAACATACACGAACAAATGTCAAAACCATTAGCACCTTTTCCAACAATATGTTTATAATAATTAGGAACATTCGCCCCTTTTTTATTTAAAACTAATTGTAAAATATTAGCACTTTCTTGATCATCTATAGATAATGAACATTCACCGTTAATTATTGATTTACCACAATCTCCAGCAGCATATACTATATCTGGAAATCTTAATGGAAACTTTTTATATTTATTATTAAAGTATTCAACCCTTTTATTAATAAGACGACTATAAGCACCTGATTCAGTATTATATATTCCATATTTAACATAATCTATTCCTAGTACAAATTTATAATCATTATTTACCCATCTATTCATATCTCCGCCTTCGCCACATGCTAATTCTAACAAATATCCTTTATTTTTTCTTTCAGCATATAACATATTTTTAATACAAATATTATGAAACTGTTGCATACTTACAGATAATAATTCAACTCTATTAATTTTTCGCGAATAATATATATCATCTGCTTGTAATAATTCATTGTTTATATCCATTTTTATAGTAGGTGTTTTTCCACGAATAATACTTTCTGTAACAGGATTATGTATGGAATCCCATATATTTATAGCGACAGAATAATCATTGGCAGTTTTTGAAATTTCATTTGTAGTATTATATATTCTCATTTTATCTTCTCGCAAACGCATAGGAATCCATCGCATTGAAGGATTTATATTTTCATCTAATAAATATCGGTATTCAATAATTTTGTCACCATCAATCAATTCTCCACTTTCACAACGTGCTTCGTCGTGCGAATTTAATTTTATATAGGATTTTTCTACACCAATAGAATAATATTTAGCAGGTTTAAATAATTTTAAACTATATTTATAGTTTTGTTCATTATTTATTTTTCTATATTCTTCATCGTATATTTGACGCAACGCTTCATTTATAGTATATTTTCCATATTGTTTAGAATTATATCCTACCATTAGAGATATCTCTCTATATTTCTCACCTTCTATCGTAATAATATTTTCAAACTTTGCGAAAAAATCTATCGAGTTTTGTTCGGGTGGTTTCCATTTAAATACTCTATCCCACTTGAGTTTCTCAGTTATTTCTACAGGTTTATTATTATAATAAGATAATAACGCCAATTTTGCCGGTGTAAATATTAAACCATCTATACTATAAGAATATTTAGATGTTTTTTTTAATATATTATCACAATCTTCTAATATATTTTTACTATACAAATGCTCTTTTACGATATAATCAATAGAATTATTAGTATCCCTTGATTTAATATTTTTTTTAGTATTTACTAAATATTTATAACGACTATTTTCGCTTGATTCATCTTCAATAAGCGGAAGACTTGTTATTTTTTTACCACCATAATAATATATATCAAAGGCTGCAAATAATCCTGTATTAGATTTATCTGTTCTTTTATCACAAGATATAAATTCACCATCAATTAATGAATTATATAATTCCTTTGTAGAATGAAGTCCTGTATCAATCACAATATAAGTATTATCAATTAAAAATATATTTCCAACATCATCTATGAACATCAATAATCGTTCTCCATCGGCTTTTTCTGTTACTGTATATTCTGATAAAATACTAATTCCTGTATATTCGTCTGGTTCTAAAATATTAATTTTTTCCAAAGTAACAGGTTTAGGGGTTAAAAGAACGGGTTTATTTATATCTTGTTTTTTATTACGATTATTATAATTATAACGCATACTAATATCTTTAGAAACGAGACCCGAATATTTTATTATAACATCATTCTGTTGTTTTTTAGATATTATAAAGGGTGTAAGATATAACGACTGTTCCATTTTAATTAAAGAGTGTAATATATTATCTTTGGAAGCATTTGTTATATCTATATAAAACTCATATTTTCGGGAAGATTTAATAATCTTAGAACTTACTATATTATTATGTAATTCTTCAATTCCTGTATCTTCATAATCATATTTATTGCATTTGCAAATATTCGCAATAAAACGGATATTCGTTTTTTTATCTGTATAAAATATACGTTTATTAATTTTAAAGAATTTTTTCTTATCATTCCAATTATCAGATATATTCTCTTTATCAATAGTTTTTTTTACAGTTGATTTAAATAATAAGTTAGAATTAAATAAGTTATCGTAATTATTTTTTAAAAGAATCTTATATTTATAAAAAGATATATTAGTATCCTTATAATTTATATATGTAGGATTTCGCAAATATTTTGATATATTACTATTTTCGCGTATTTCTAATATAATATCTTCTGTTATTACTTCCAATGTTTGTCTATCTATATTTTCATCATATTCTTCTGTCTTCATTACATTTATAAAATTAGCAAACTCTTTTTCCGTCCATTCTCCTGAATTAGTTAATTTAATTAAACATTCGCAACTATTTTCTTGATTTAGCGAAGTATGTGTATCTATAATTGAAAATATTTCATCATCTTTTGATATTTCCATTATGTATATTCTCTAATAAATATAGATATTATAGATTTTATATATCAATTTTTAATATATAAATAAAAAAATGATATATTCTTATAGATTAATAACATATTTATAAATGCCTATTAATAAAATGTTTATGCCTATTAAGTTCAATACTACTATTATCCTTGTTCCTTCAGAAATGACAGAAGGTTTTGATTCAATAGTTTATAATAAAGTTAGAAGCACATTAGAGAACTGTTGTAGTAAGCATGGTTATATTAAAAAAGATAGTATTAAGATTATAAAACGTTCAGCAGGATATTTTAAAGAATCACATTTAAATGGTAATATAGCATTTGATTTAAGTTGCGTAGCAGAAATATGTAATCCTGCACAGGATTCTATTATTAAATGTGAGGTTAAAGCAAAGAATAATTTAGGATTAAGAGCAATCGGAATATACGAAGATATGGCTATTTTAGAAGTGATTATACCCAAAATTACATCAGGAATACAATCTGATGTTAATATTGATAATATTAATATAGGCGACCATGTTAATGTTCAAGTATGTGGTAAAAAGTTTACCTTATATGATAAAATGATATCTATTATAGGTAAAATAATTAAAGATAAAGATGATATTATTCAAGTTCAAGAGATAGATGATGATAATTTATCTATAGATGAAGAAGATAATTCTGAAATAGATGATAATAATTATGATGGAATAGAAATGTTTAATGACGAAGATGAAGAAGATGAAGATGATGAAGGTAATAATTACAAGTTAAACAAAGGTAAAAGTACTAAAATTATAGGTGGTTTAGAATTTGATGATGATATTGAGGAAGATGAAGACGAAGATGAAGATGAAGATGATGAATTAGAAGACGACATAGATGAAGACGACATAGATGAAGATGAATCTTATGAATATGATGATTTTACAGGAGAATAAATGATATTATATAAATAGAATTATATAAATAGAATTATATAAATAGAATTATATATTTATTATATATAATGAATAAAAAAGAATTATGCAAAAATATACAAAACAGTGTAAATAAGTTAACTAATGTAGAAATTATAGAGTTGTTCAAAATAATATTAGAAACTGGTGAAAATTATACGAAAAATAATAATGGCGTTTTTATTAATCTTAATTGGTTAAATGAAGAAACACTCAAAAAACTTAATAATTATATATTATTTTGTATTAAATCTCAAAATGAAATTACTAAATATGAATTAATGAAAAGTCTTCTTAATGAAACTATAAGTGTTAAAGATGTTGATAATAATAATAAAATAATAGAACAAGATAATGTTGATAATAATATACGACAGAAATTTTCATCTAGTATGAAATTCTATTTGCTTAAAAAGAAGTTTATGAAACAAAATAACATAATACCAATAAATATATTAGAAAATGAATTAACATATGAAGAATATGTAATTACATAAAAAGATATTAAATATAAATAATTAAATAAAAAATGATATATAAATTATATTATATATTAATGTATGATAAATATCTTAACTAATAAATTACCAGAGTCAATAGATAAAAAAAATATAGTATGGAAGTGTAATGACCCTGTTCTATATGATAAGTATTGTCAATACAATAAAAAAGAGTCCAATTTAATTCCAAAAGTTCTTAATGTTATTCCTGTCATAGCCGACAGAGTTAATGTTAACTCGCTTAATACTACTATCACCATTGATAAAGTTAGTGATATTATCCCTGTAGATATTGTTAAACCTAATATCCCTGTAGACAAACGCGATTATTCTATCCTCGAAGATAGAAATCAGGTTGTCCCTGTAGAATTAGATATTAATGATATCCCTGTAGATAAGATATCTACTATTGTAGTAGATAGAGTTAATCCTAATAATCCTAATAATCCTAATAATCCTAATAATCCTAATAATCCTAATAAAGTTAATAATAAGGTTAAAAAAAATATAAATAGTCCTATGAAAATTATTTTAGAAGAATCGCAGACATATGAAACATTTAGAGATGATGTAAGAGAAAAAATAATAAATTTTGTATCTTCTAAAGAATTCAATAAAGTTTTTGGTATAACTAAGAGTGCTGAAATAATGTCTGGAATTGCGAATAACCGTTTTAATAAGTCAACTGTATTATTTATATCTTTCTTATTTGATAAATGTGTTGTTTACAATAATAAAAATATTATATATAATAAAAATAATGGTATTATAATGATATAATATATCTAAATCTTCAAGGGTTTAAATAGTGGTAATAATATTAATTTTTTATTTTCCATTAATTTATATGCTATATGTTTACATAATAAATCTTTTATATCTTTAAAGTTTTTAACAGATATCTTATCCTTCTCTAATTGTTTAATAAAAGTATGTTGTTCTTTTTTATTATAAAATGAACACACGCGACCTATTTTTTTTCCTTTACCTACTATAGCATCTGTAGAGAATATTTTAAAATTATTTTTAATTATATTTTCCTTCTTAAAATATTGGGGTTCTATAATACCCCATGGCATTTCTTCTAATTCCATATTTTCAGGTATTGTCATTATATCATTACTGCGATTTTTAGAAAATTCTTTTTGTTGTGTAATTGTCAATGATTCTACCCATTTCTTTTCTATATTATTATATAGTGATATATCTAGATTATTAATATCTTCACGATCTTTTGATTCTACATTATATATATTAATATATCCTATATAATCTTGATTATTATACTTATTATAAGAAAGCATATCTTTTTTCCTAATTAAGATACCTTGTGAATCTAAACACTTAACAATATATAATACATTTTTTTCTTTTAAGTTGCTATAATTAGTTATAATATATTCAAGTAAAAATTTGAATTTTTTGTCATTTAAATTAAAATATATAGAAATTGTAGTACTAATTATATTATCATAATTAATATCTATCAATTTCAATATATTATCTATATTTTCATTCATTTTGTCTTCGAAATTACTTACAATATCTTCTTTTAAATCTTGTTCATCTATCTTTATTTTAATTTTTTCAATTTTATTAACTTCATCATTTATAATTGTTATTTTAATTCCGTTATTATGATGTTCTATGTAGTAATTTTCTATTAATATATTAGGTCTTACAGAATTATTTATAGCATATATTATAATTTCTTTATCTACATCAATGCCTTTTATAAGATCCTCATATGATATATAATATATATTATCTTGTATTAATTTTATTATTTTTTCTCTAATAATATTCTTAGTTCTTTTTAAAAGATGTTTATAGACATCACTTCTATATCCTGATTTATCACGAGTATCACGAGTATCACGATTATCACGATTATTATCTTTTTCATTGCCACATGAAGGTTCTAAATTTATATTATCACCTAATTCATATTTTATTTTATTTCCTTGCGATGTCAATATATCAACTTTTCCCATTTCAAATATATTTTTAGGAAAATAATTGAGATTTTTCATTAAAGAGCAATCAATAGAATTATTAGATATTATCTTATCTATTTCCTTACTTTCTATATATTTTCGCGTAGATATT
>Ga0102829_1000165_pt1 | contig 20709 bp, 23 predicted proteins | sample ColrivemetaGS575_FD_84510 | JGI IMG/M metagenome (GOLD analysis project Ga0102829, IMG submission 84510) | Estuarine microbial communities from the Columbia River estuary - Freshwater metaG S.575 | ecosystem: Environmental > Aquatic > Marine > Intertidal zone > Estuary | place: USA: Columbia... | reverse complement strand
GTCTTGGACCGTATCTACTTGACACAGGCCCCTGTTGTGTGGCTCATAGTAGTACCGGACTCCATTGAATTCACCTGAGTAAGACTTGTTCCAGTCGAACGACTCCCATGCCCAAGTATTAAGGATAGTGTCCATCTCAAGTCCTTCAGGCCACTCTTGCACCACCTTCTTACGGTCGAACTCGAACGCGAAGGCTGGTTCAACACCACCTGATGTATTGTCGCACGTCACTCCACGATTTCCGTTCGGAGCATTGGTAGTTGTCTTCATATTGCGAAGACCGTGCGCTACAATCAACTTCCGTACATCGGTGTCAATGGTGGCAGTCTCCCACCACATGGTTTCGTAGATGTCTTCGCTAAATATGGGGGCTGGGCCACGAGACTTCGCTAATAGCGCACTCTGACGGAGCGTTTCGTTCTGCTTGATCTTGCCAAGCTTTTCGACGAACTCGATAGCCTCCGGTGAGCCGTATCTCAGCCCCATCATGAGCAAAGTGGAGCCAACTCCGTTCAAACCCATGCCATATTGACGCACATTCTCTACAGCCCACTGGTAGTGAGGCAGTGGAGTGTTGCCGATGTCGTTCACGTTCTCAAGCATGTTGGCAAAGGTGCGAACATCATCTGCATACTGCCTCCAAGCGAATGTTCGCTCGGTTGAGACGTACTGAGTCAGGTTGATTGAGCCTAGCAAACACACCGTTGAGAAGCCGCTGAGTTCTGTGTCAGGATCCCACCGATCAATCCACTTTTGCACCCATCCTGCGTAATCATGGTGTCGATCCACGTAACTGTTTCCCGGCACCTCACCGCAAGGATTGGTGGCGCTCTGAGGTAGGATGAAGAGCATCGGGTTGTTACGCTGAGCGTTATCAAAGAAGATAATGCCGGGAGACGCACGATTGTAAGAGCATTCCATGATGAGATCGAACAGCTCGCGAGCACGGATTCTTTTCTTCACCACCCCTTTGAAGTGGAGGTCGTAAGTGTCGTCCTCAAGCACCGCATTCATGAACTTATCGTCCACGCATACAGAGATGTTGAACTTCGTAAGCCGACCAGAGACTTGCTTAGCCTTGATGAACTCCTCGATGTCTGGATGCCACACATTTAGGACAGCCATCATCGCACCCTTGCGTGGCTGAGTCTTGAGAAGTCCGTCTTCTGGAGCTATGTCCAGCAGGTTCTCAAGATGGTCTCGATACCCGTCATCTTGCCCACCCTTGACGATAACCTCCGAAACCTTGTCCCAGATGTCCATGTAGGCTAGCACACCGGGATGCTTGACTCCGACTCCTTCAACGATGCTCGACCGTGGCCGGATGAAGCTGAAGTTCATGCCGTATCCTCCCTCCGACTTGAGGGTTTCAGCCTGCTCCATCATGCTGAGGAAAATATTCTGCAGGTTGTCTGAAGTGTCCTCCGTCTTGGAGTTACAGCTGATTACAGTACCGTCAGACAGCTTGATATCGTACTCAATCGTTGCTGACTTCACAGGTGGTGCGATGTAGCAATTCATCAGCGTTGCGCCGTTATATTCAGTGCCAATGTTAGCAGTGATTCGACCACCCATCGTACACTTGAGACCCATTGCCTCGAACATGTTGCCGTGATAGTCTATATAAATCTCTTCAGTGGGGATTCCGCCGATATCCTCGAATGGAAGGATGAGCCGCATATTCACCAGCGCCTTGAGGAAGCGGTCGAACGTTTCTTGGTAGGCTAGCTCCATCTCTGCCGCAAGATCTGGCATCTCTGTCTGATACCATGTCGCATAGTTCAGCTCAATCTCTGTCAGTGCCTCAGCTGTGCGCCGGTAGGTTTGAAGTGGTGTTTCCCCCTTGTATTGGTACTTCGCAGCCCAGTTTTCTCTTGAATAGTCGATGTTGAAAATCATTTATCTTCCTGCTCAAGCCGGTCGAAGGCTTGCTGTTCTAGTTTATTCACTTGAGTTTCCAGTACGTTGAGAAACTCCCTTACATATTCGATTCTGTCCTTGGCTACCAGTAATGACTCACATGCTGACTCAGCTGTCTTCCTGTCGATGTACAGCGTGCCAAGTCGCCGACTCTCAAAGAATGCTACTCTGGCAATCGCTGCGAGGTACTCAGTATATTTTTGATGATTGTAATAGAGGTTATTCACTGCCTTTCTCCTTTGATTGGACCCACGCCCTTGAGTGCTTTCTGAAATAGAGCCTCGCTTTCCGCCAGCGCTTCCCTATTCATGCTCACATCCATGCCTGAGTTCCTCTTGAGGAGATCCTCGAATGCCTTAAGGATGATGTCGCAATACTTGTGAGAGGTGATGGTGTAACGGAGCATCTTCATGTAGTCGTTCGTCTGCATCCTCAACTTGGCGTTGACTCCGAGTTTCAGCCTGAGTAGAGTGCTGAGCCTGACCATCCCCATCGCTGCGAAAGTGTCGAATCCGTAGTTGACCCACGAATCTGCGATGCGAAGCTCTTCCGAGTGCATATCAATCATGAACGCTGCCTTCAGAGGGATCATTCCGTTGAGGACGAACATGCTTCCCAAGTCTGCAATCAGCATCAGGTTCGGAGACCGAAGCCTTGACTGATTGATAAGCTCTGCTCCATACATGTCGATCATTGCCCCTACCGTGAACAGATCTAGAGTTGCGTCGTAGTCCTCTGCAGTTGGAGGTCCGATGAACACCTTGCCAATGACTGGCATGACGTCCGTCTCTCCAAATATATTGATATGAACTGCATCCTGTAGAAACAGACTGAAGGCGATACCAAAGAGGGTGTCGACGATAGGGGCATAGGTGTCGTAGACTAGCTCGTTCATGAAATTGACGTAAAGATCCTTGGGATCCTCCGTTATCACGAGTTCCTTCAGGCCAATCTTAAGCTGGCTTAAATCTGCCCGACACGCGATGTGAACTACGTTCTCGTCGCTGTCCAGCCACTTAGCTACCAGCCCAGCACCGTCATCTGGGTGGTGGTTCTCCTTTCGGGCGTGCATCAGCCACGAGAAGTTCATGTCGAGCAGTATCTCGTCAAAACTATCGTCAACAATAGCATCAATGACGGTATCAACAAGGCGATTCCAGTGTTCAGTTCGTATCTCTTTGTCATTTCGGTCCGTAAAATATTCAGCCATTACCAAGCCTCTTCTTCATTTTGTTACACCAAGCATTCCATGAAACAATTCTTCGCTTAGTACTGAAAGCCCTCTTAGGCTTCAACATGTGCATTACTGCAATCAGTGTCTTCATGTCTTCTATCTCATCCAAGCACGGCAGACAGGGGGTCAGTGGGTCACACGTATCGCTCTCGCATTTAAGCGTGACGAACCTGAATAGTGTGAAGTTCGTACAGGGTTTGGAACATTTGCTGGTACAGTAGGTGATTGGCGAGGTCTTGCGGTTCTTCAACATGCACGAAACCTGTGGCACTTCATCAATGTACAGGCTTTCCATTACCTGTTCGAGCATCTCATCATAAGACACCCTATCTTTGCGCTTGCGGATCATACTATCTCCTTAATCTCCTTTCTGATCTTGTCATACGCGTACTTGCCGAAGTTTTCCTTGAAGATCTTCTTAGACTTGAGCATCCCCTCGGCTACCTCTACCTCATGGGCAGGACATTCGCTTTTCAATGACTTCATTAGTAGCCTCACCCAGTTCGCTTGCTCGTCGATGGACATCTGTGTCAGGTCTGTGTTCAGAATCTCTCGAACAAGTCGTAAGAAGAAGACTCCACATAGTGTGGCACCGATTGCGTCAGCGCTGTCGTCGTCACCGTCCAATGACTCGCCAATTAGCTTTTCTGCTGACGTAACTTGCTCTTGTTTCTCTGCCTTACCATCCCCTGAGAGAGCCTTCTTAATGGTTCTGTTCACAACCGGGAAGAAGTATGGTGCCTCGCGGTCTGTGGCTGTGAACGCGGAAGCTACAGCCTCCAATGACACAGCCTTGGCTGAGGCTACTGCAACAACTCCAGTTATGTGAGACATTACGTTCACATCCTCGCAGACAACCATCAAGTACTTGCCAGCGTAGCTACTTGAGAACGATCTGACCTCTTCCCTAATCTTCACCAGCTTTGCAGCCTGACTGACCTGCTTACTGGTGCTGATCGACATCCAATCAAAGAGTTCAGAATGCCCGCCGTTAATTGCGATAGCTGTTCCACTCATTGACGGGTCAATTCCTAAGATATAGTGGTCTGCTTCTTCAGCTAGTGGTCGATAGTGCTCTGCGAAGCGAAGCATTGCTATCCGGGTTTGCTTTGCAGTCCACGGTTTAATCTTCGCCATCTTCTTCTCCTACTTCATAGCCTTTTTCAGCCAGCTTATCATTTGAATTGTTGATTACGTCTGCGAAGTCTGAAGGCAGTGCGTCCATCCTCATTCTTCCGAACTCTCCACTCCTAAACGTGGGCACCTGCGCCCTACCGGTGTGACGGGCAATATCAGTGACTTCATGTGGATAATAGCTCCACTTGCCACAGCCTCCGCACTTTGCCTTCACTTGCTTCAGCTCCACTCCATCCTTTCGGTCAGTGCTGGTGAAGAATGAGGTCGTAAGAGCGTTGAATTCGTGCCCACATAGGGTGCATTCGAAGTCGAGATTGATTTTTGTTGTTGTATCTAATGCCATGTCTATTCCTCTTCGGTGTAGCCACCATTCCTGAACAGTTCTTTAGTTTCCTCACTCATCTCGTAAGGATTGCCCCAGAACTTGGGAATAAGAACTTCTGTACCTGTAGTCCAGTTGGTAAACCACACCCATTCGCCGTTATCTTGAGTCAGAACTCCATCACATAGGTGTTCAGCCAGCTCTTCGTTGATTTTGTAGCCATTCAGGAGGTCGCAGCGCCTGAGTTTATGATCCATTTGGGACGGGTTGGAAGACGTGATGTCTAGCGAGCATTCCTCTCCTGTCATACGCATTGCAAGAGCCTGAAGGTGCCTGTGGAGCTGAGTGACAGAGATAAGCTCACCATTGCCAGAGTATCGGATGTCCTTGCCACATACCGTGACCCCTGTATCCTTCCCTTGATAGAATTCATAAATCATTCTTCCACCTCAAGTGCGTCCAGAACTTCTGATGGGCCGAAGGTTCTTTCAACACATACTAAAGTCTCTACCTCTCCATCTGCAATGGCTGACTCGACCTGAGCCATAGCCTTAGTCGGTGACTTTGCGTCGACTTCAACCCACGTCGTGACTGCCTCTACTACTGAAACCAAATACTTCATAGCTCTATCCATATTTTATTATTCACTATCCTAGAAATAGTCTGCTGAGTCACTGAAAATGCCTCGGCAAGCTCAGATTGAAGAGTTCCTCTTACTTCATATTCTTTTCTAATTTTTTTTACCTCTTTCCAAGTGAGCTTGGCAAAGTTAGACCTTCCGTGTGCCAGTCTGTCCCTCTGATTCTCAGATCTTGTTCCATATTTTAAATTATCCAAGTGGCTATTCAGCGGATCTCCATCAAGATGCCTGATCTCGCACTTGGAATCAGGTTTGCCAATAAATGCTTCAGCGACAAGTCTATGGACTGGGTGTGTTTTTTGAACCACCCCCGGCACACACAGCCCAACTGCTGAGTATCCACCACCAATGATAAATAGCTTAAGCTCTCTAACTTTAGTACCCTTAGTACTGAACACTCTCCCATAAGATGTGACGTAGTATGCGTCATAAGGCTCAGCAACTCGTTTTATAAGTTCTCCATCTTCTAATTCTATTTCAATCATATCTGCCTCACTTCAACCGTTGAGACTCCACCTTCTTTAGTGATATGAATATTCTTAGCACCATTGAAGAAATCCTTGACCGATGGGTCATGAGACGTGAAGATGAAAGTCTTTCCGTCGTTCTTCTTCAGGATAAAGGACAGGATTGAGTCGATACCTGCTGGATCTACCCCTGCAATCCCTTCATCGTCAATTACAAACCCAATATCCAAGATAGCCTCCAGTGCTGTTGAAGTTGCCTTCGCTATGCGAGCGCGCTCACCATCACTAAACAAAGAGAATGGCAGATCTATTCCCTCTTTGCTGTTTTGAGTGAAAGTGAAGGAGAATTGCCCCTTACTCACCCCGAGATTGACTTGATAGTCTCCATCCGTCATCTCATCAAGGTTTTCTTGAAGCTCCTCGCTGAAACTAACCACGAAGTCGTTGACAATGTCCGACTTCATCGCCTTTAGAATCTCTTCCAGCAGTGATGCAGCCTCTAAGTCGCTCACCTGCTTCTTCAGTAGAGCTTTGTCCTTAACTAGCTCCTCTTTAGTGTCCTCGAACTTCTGAATCGCTGCCACATGTAGCTGTTCTAGGTCTTCTGGAGTCCTCGCCTTCTCTTCTATCAGCTTTAGCTCCGCATCGGTCAGCTTGTCACTCACTCTGTCGTATGCGAACTGCGCTTTCTCAATCACTGCTGATTTTTTAGCCAGCTTATTATACTCGGCTACGCTTTTCTGTAGTTCGACCAGCTCTGTGTCGATGATGCCTATTTTCTTCAGTGAATCTGCTGAATCCTTCTTAGCCACTGAGAGATCTACCTCGGCTGAGATCTTTTTCACCTGCAGTACGTCCCTTTTGTCCTCGATTTCCCTCAGAATCTCCTCAAGAGTCTTGGATTCACCCATAGAGCTGCCGCAATAAGAACAATACCCTGAAGGATTGTTGGCAATGTTGTTGTAAGCTGCGTCTGCCTCGTTGAAAGCCCCCGTAATGGTTCCTAATGCCTTCTGATGGGTGTTTTCACGCTGTCTTGACTTGTCCAGCGCCAGCTTTAGCTTCTTCTGCCTCCCATTTAGCTCCTCAACCTTGTCAACCTCGTCCGAAAGAGCATCCATCTTCTCTTCCAAGCCTGCAGCACCATCCAAAATGTCTTGGTAGCCCTTCATTGTCTTGGCTAGCTCAGATATGTCCAAGGTCAGCCCAGAAATCTTGCCACGCTGGACGTCATAGAAGCTACTGATCCTCTCCTTCAGGTCAGCGACTGCGTTTTTGTTTCCAAGTAGGTTGGCTTCTGTAATCGCTACGTCTTTCACAGCCTCACCCCTGTTGAACTGCGCCTCTCGCAGAACTTTCCTAGTTTCCTTGATGTATTTGTCGAAGCGCTCTATCTCAAGAATCTCCGACACTGCCTCAGTGAACTTGGCAGGAGTGAACGCAACAATAGGCTGAGTACCCGAATGAGAATATGCGCAATAATACACAGTGCTCTCTCGAATACCCAGCCGCTCAGCTACGGATTTAGTTTTATGCTCGCTCTCATCCTTTCCATCTTCAAGGATGTCTACTCTGGAACCGAACTCAGGATGCTTGCGATACCGAGTGATATCATAGGTCTTGCCGTCCTTAGTCAGCACGATGTTGACCGATGTCCAGCTGTCGTTCTTCCCAATCACCTGATCTTTCTTCATCCCATTGCGCAAGATGTCGTCGAACAACACCCAGACAATAGACTGACTCAGTAGGGACTTCCCTGCTCCATTGGATTGAGCGCTCAGTTCATCCCGATTCTCACCAGTGACTAAGAAAGGCTCTGCACCTAGCTTAACATCAGCTTCAGCTATCGTTATCCAGTTGTGGAGCTTCAGTGATTGGATAATCATTCTTCCTCCTCACTGCAATCGCAGTGTATCCAGCCACAATCGACGCAGGGAGGTGGCTCTAAGGCTGACATGACTTCTGCTGACTGGTTGACGCACGTCATACAGATGCTCACCATTGGTCCAATCGTCAACCAGATACGGTTGACGGACCTGCCACAGAAACTGCAGTTGGTCATGAATGTATCTAGTTTTTCTTCAGTCACAGTAGTTCTCCTTGTACCACCGAGCTGCCATCTTTCCAATCACCGACTTGACCTGCTTAGGCTCGACGGTAATCTCTTCTTCCTCGAAGATATCGTCCATCATCCACTTGATAAAGATGCCGGTGTGCTTCATCTCTGGGTCGCCATGCATCTCCTTGATATAGGCCAGCCCCTGCGCTGTACGCTTATCAACCAGTGGAGTGACGAACTCTGTTGCAGGGCCGTAGTCAATCTTGACCTGAATCTTAGTCCTCTTTGCATTCTGTTGGTGCTTGTCACCCTTGGTCTTGAACCAGAACCGAGAGCTATTGAACCCCGGCTCCTCGCAGCGCCACACCAATCCCTCTCCGATACCTGAAATCCCATGAAAATTGTGAGCTACAGGGCATTGCTCCTCAATCTCAAGAGTCACCTTCTCCATATATTCTACGGATTTTTCTGAGAACGGATCATGTACATAAAATGGCATGACACACGAGGCAATGCACTCGACTCCATCTGGAAGCTCTCTCTTCCGAAGCTCCGCAGTTGTTGCCCACCCCTGTCGGTGTCCATCCATGTCACTTTCATCAGTGGAGTAGTTGGTGATTGCAAAGACGAAGAATGTCTTTGGTCCCTCGGAGATAGCAACCCCCTTTTGAACCCCGGCTCCAGCCCACTCTCCATACATGTACTCGCCGACCTCAAGGAACTCCTCCCAAGGGATTTTGCTCATCGCGAAGGCGAATCCATAGCTGTCATTCTGGATATCCACGACTCGATTGCGAGACTGGAAGTGGACTCCGTCCTTGGTCCTCGCTACGCAGGCGTTTGCTCCATGAAGCTTTGGAGTGCCGACGAAGATGAGATTTTTACCGCTCTCTTCTCGTCGATACAGTTGCTGACGTGCATCCCTCGGCTGCTGAATCTTTGGAAATTTTTGGAACACCGTTGACTCACTCATCTATCTCTCCTTTAATCGTTTCGAATAATTTTGTTACATTTTCTTTAGCTGTGTCGTTCAGCTCTGTAGTCTCCAGCCTTGACTGGACTAGCAGTACGTCCCGACTGCTGTTGGTCACACCCGAGAAGCCGACCTTCTCTTCAATGTGCTTCTTAATCTTGGGGCGGGAGATATCCAGCTTGTAACACTTCTCTTGAAGTGCAGCTAGCTTAAGATATTGCGCATCGGTCAGGTCCAATACTCTATACACCCCGTTCATCAGCTCTTCGTCAGTCATCCCCATTACCTCGTCGTAAGTTGCCTTACGGATTGGAAACTGATGTGGGTTGGAAATGAACTCAAGCTCGTACTCCTTTGTCTCCACGTCGATATCGAAGATGACTGTCCCCCTGTCGCAGTGTTCTCCAAAACGCAAAGAGAAGGGCGCTCCCACATAATAAGCATTCTCATTGTTGATGAGTTGCTGATGGTAGTGGAAGTCGCCCCCGATAATCAGGTCGAAGTTATCTGTGATTTCTGCTGAAAGGTTCACACCCTTCTTAGACTGAAGCCCATTGTCCAGCACCGCGTTGACGGTAGGGAAATGGAACAACATGATGTTGAGAGCTGCAACCGGAAGGTCGTCGTTCGTAGCTGCAATCGCTGCCTCAAGGTTCGGGTAGTCGCTGCTGTATGGGAAGCAATGGAAACAAACGTCTCCGACGCTGACAAAATCGGGCTGGTACACGAACGAAGTGTTTGAGTCATGATTGATGAGTTCATTAGTGGCTCCAACGACCGTGAACTTATTTCCCCTGTCAGAAATACAGTGGTTGCCTTCAATGAATATGACGGGGCATCCACTGTAGTCGCTGTGGTCTGTCAGGTGTTTCACCAGCCTGTTGGAGTAGGTGAGAGTCACTGGGTCCAAGGTTGGATAGTCCGTCCAGTCTCCTAAGAATAGGATTGCATCCACCTGCTTTTCGTCAGCCAGCTCAACGATGTGATCAATGTACTTCTCCTGCCTGAGCAAGAGGTCACTGACCCCACCAGTCTTCTTGAACTTAGAGTTCCGATTGGTAAGATGGATGTCTGAAAAGCACAGTAGTTTCACTGATTCTTCTCCATCTCGCGTAGCTTGGTCATGATGTCATTAGCTGCAAGGCAAACCCAGAAGATGATGGAGAAACCAATGCTGCGTGGATCTCCAACGGTAGTGACACCTAAGATTAAGAACACTACTGCGCTCGCTGCATACTTGATGCGGTCGGCGAGAATGACTGTCTTTTCCAAGATTGATGCCACTACTTTAAGGACAGTCACAACTGCTTTAAAAAGCTTCTTCATTGACTGTCTCCGTAGGTTACAAGGATGTCAAGCTCTCGGATTCGGAACAACTGTTTGTCACCGAGAGTGAATGGTTGAATCATGTGTTGAGGTACACAGATCTTATCTCCATCTGTGACGAACTCCACCTGTGGACCCACTGTCAGAACCCTTGCCTCGCGAGTGGTCTTCGCTTTCTTTGCTTGAAGGATGAGTCCGTTTGGAAGCTCCCGATCTTCTGAGTCAATGAACTCTGCGATTACATAATCTGTGACTGCTTTCATGATACTATCTCTTCCTCGTCGATTTGTTGGAACTGTCGAGGCCCGTGCTCAAACAGTACATACTCTAGTTTTGGGACCAAGGCCATGTTCTCTTTCAAGAAGTCCCTGACCTCCGTGTTCTTCATCTCAATCTTGCCAAGCTCGGTAATCTTGTCGAAGAGTTCCTTCTCATACTTGATACCGCTCTCAGGGTCTAGTGTGAAGACGAACTTCGCACCCTGTTTTGCAACCCCCGTCAAGCGCAGCGCGTTGATGAGTGAGCCGAGGTAATCAAAGCCGTGCTGTGGGAACACTCCAACCTCTAGCTTACTGTCTCCGACGAAGTCTCCGCGCTTCTTCGTGATGTTGACGTTCAAGACCTTCAATGACATGTAGTCCTGTCCGAGACTTGTCTTCTTAGCCCCTTTCTTATTCCATGACTTGAACTCACTTCTGAAGCTAGCGTAATACTTGACAGCACTGTCGTGCGCTGGCTTCTGCTGCTTCATCCCCCCGCCTAAGTTGGCGCGGAAATGATTTGTCATAAGGAACATGATGTTGTACCTGCCACATGGCTCAAGCAGGCTCTTCATTAGGTCGTGAATCTCCTTGGCGCTGCCGCCCATTCGATCGCCCTTCTCATTGTCTGCGTCATAATTCTCCTTGTTCTCTGTGGAGAACATAGCTCCGAGAGAATCTAGGACAATCACTGTCGGGAATGATACATCAGGACTCTCATCGTAGTGAGCCTTGATGCTTGGGATAATAGACTTGAGTGCCTCCCGAAGCTCTCCCAATGTCGTTGCCATAACAGCTCGAACATACGGCTTAACCTCTGTGTCGAAGTCAAGGCCCTTGCTATCGTAGAACCTACGGTAAAAGGACAGGTCGAAGTCATTCTCAGTCTGGATGAGGAACACTAGTCCCCCCATCTTGCGAACGCGAGAAGAGATCTGGTGAGTCATCCAAGTTTTATAGCTAGCTTCATTTCCGCATAGCTCTACAATTCGTCCGGTCGGGAATCCGTAAGGCTTTCGCCCAGACTGATTGTTGTCTTTGTTCTGCATCGTCATGATGTCGAAGTCTGGCATCCCCGTGGAGATGTAGAACTTCACACCGTAAGTATCTTCGAAAGCTTGGAGATCGAACATTGGAACACCGCGCTTCTTAGCCGTTGCGTCAACACCCATCATGAGCTTTTTCAATACTGCCTTGGACGAGGAAGCTCTCGGCTTCCCCGCCCGACTTTTAGCGCGTGTTGCCATTGTTATTCGTCCTCGTCTTCAATCTCTCCGCGAAGTGCTTCGAGGGCTGCCTGCTCATCACCGTCGAGAAGCGCCGTCGTGTTTGATGCGAACGCATCTGGGTCGCTCATCGTGTTGACGCTGACTGCTTTATCGTCATCATCGTCCTCAAGGTCATCGTTGCCCTGAGTCTGAGTCGGATCTGCAGGCCAGAACGAGTGCTTGGAAGCTGCCAAGTACTTAATCATGTCCTCATCATTGAGTCGCTCAAGTGCTCGACCGCGAGCAAGCACTATCTCTTCCTCAGTCTCACACTCCGTGAGGTCAGCCTTCGGGTCATGAAGATTCTGCATACGTGGCTCGACTGCTTCGATGAGAGCTTCAACCTTTTTCTTACTGATCCAAGGCGTTCGCTTGAATGGTGAGAAGCTTGGGACCATAGTGTATGTCACTCCCGGCTGACCATTCTTCTGGGTCCATGCAGTCCCGCTCGTGTCCACCTTCTTGTCAAGCTGGAATACAAACTGGTCTGGATTGAGGAGAGGATCGAATCCTTCCTCGGTGAGAATGGTTTTCCCAAGGAGACCTTGGATGAGAACTCCCACTTTACGATTCACATCGATGATGCAAGGTCCGGCCAGTGCAGCTTCGGCGATGTCTTCGGGCATACCCTCTGGAACTTCACCACCCTTGAGGACTTCAAGGAACGGCTCGAACCATTCGTCAAGGATCTTCTTGTCAGGCTTGACGAGCTGCCCAGTCGACTCAGGGCTGAAGAAAGGATTGAGATCCAGTACCTGAAGGAACGTCTTCTGATTGCCGCTGTCATCACTCCACTTATTTTTGTGAGGAGTGCGGAGCTGCTTGTTTGCGCGCTGGTCAGCAGTCACGTTGTTGTCGTAGATATCCCACGCCGTGATGCATCGATGACACTCACGGAAGTTCCGGTTGTCTATGATTTTCTGCGACTTCGGATCCAGTTGAGAATCTGGACGGCCACAGACATGCTTGGGACCGTAGTGGAGGTACGCATGTCGTAGTGAGTTCCCGTTGTCTTCGTCGATTGAAGGAAGCCACAAGAGAGCGTTCAGTCCCTTCTTGAGATTGACACGAGGTGCGAACTTCTGGGTCTTCTCTACCCCGTCAGCCAACTCCTGCTGCTTCTTGGCTGCTTCTGCCGCGTCACGTTGCTTTGCTTTCTTAAAAAATGCCATCTAGTCTACTCTCCTTGTTGCTGACGCCATGTCAGCACATTGATTGAACATAACTCAGCGCTAATTTATTTCGCGCTTTTGAATTTTTCTGTGAAGCTTGCCAGTTGAGCTTCGATGTCTTCGGTTGGCAGGAGCATTCCACCCATTGGAATGGCACCGGGATTGATCACGAGGTTCTTCACCACGTACAGTTCCGCTTCGAGAACTTCCTTGATTCCGTAGATGACGGAGGTCAGGTACTTCAGCTCCTGATAGGCTGCGTTGGCTGCGATGTAGTCTTCGTCGATCTCGATGACGGACGCAATGAACGCAGTGGTCAGCTTCGCAGTCTTTGCAAAGGGGTTGACTTCTGGGTCTGAGCTTCCGTACCGGATGTAGAGTGAAGACTTCAGTGCCTCCCGAGCCAGCCGAGCTTTCTCTTTGTCATACAGGACTGACGACGCAGCTGCGCTGATCGCGAGGACTGTCTTCATCAGCAAGTTCATGACAGCACCGGGGTCTTCCGACACCTGATTCACGAGGTTGATGATCGGTCCGATTTCTAACAAGACTCCATCGACATCCTTCTTGAAGGTTTGTGTGTTAAGGGACAGATTGTTTTCAATGAGTTCTGCAATTGTTGACATGTTACTCTCCTGCGTCAGCGACGATCCTAATGTAGTTGTCTATCTCTCCAACAGAGACTTGGGGTCTTTCATTCCATGATCTTTTCATTCCTGCGAGTTCGACTAGCTGGCCCTTCCGTATCCGCTGGCGCTTACCGTTCTCATCAGGAATATCTAAACACTCTTGCTCCCATACTTTATTCCATATATATACAGTATGTCGTTCATCAGTGTCTACCAGCGTGACCCTTGCGAACCAGTTGCCGTACTTGTTCTGCTTAGTGTAGATGCTTTCAACGAAGCCGCCAATGAAAACAGGCGTGTCATCCTCCACTTGCTGCAGTGACTGGCCGGGGTATGACTGCACGTTCTCATGGAACAAGGGCGAGTCCTTCCAAGGCTGAGTCAGCGTTCCGAATGCGTCCCTTCGTTCCAGCGCCCACTTGAAGTCATCATCGTGGTCATACTTGAAAGGAACCTCTTCATCTTTCTTAGAGATCTTCAACTGTCGACGGAGGTCGAGCAGCATCTGCATCATCTCTCGTGGCTTGCCTGCTTCATTGAAGAAACCCGCCCGAATAAGATTGATGTAAGCTGTCTTCTTCACATACTTCGTAGGCCACATCTCCAACATCTGGTTCATGTCTTTGAAAGAGTAGATGCCTATCTCATCCACCACGTTCAGCGTTGAAGTTCCGAACCCCGAGATTGCTGACAGAGGCCACATGATTTTGTTCTTACCCGCTGGGGCGAAGGTCGTTGCGAAGGCTCCCATCTCTGGGTAAACGAATTCAATCCCGTGCTTCTCAGCTCTCTCCTTCAGGGCGTAGACTGAGTTCTTATTGCCACGTCCTTTTCCAGTGTCGGCGAAGCTCAGGCTTGCACACCAGAATTCCATCGGGTAGCGAGCCTTGAGGTAGGCTTGATAGTAGGCTAGGGATGCATAACAAACACTATGAGCCTTGTTGAAGGAGTACTCGGCGAAGTATACGATGTTATGCCACAACTCTTCCACCATTGTTTCTTCGTAGTTGAGTCCTTCTGCCCCTTCCTTGAAGACTGCCTCCCATTTCTCCATGTCTTCTAGCTTTTTCTTACCGCAAGCCTTACGAACATAGTCTGCCTCTGCTCCAGTGAGTCCTCCAATCTTTTTCACAATCGCCATCATCTGTTCCTGATAGACCATGAAGCCATAGGTCTGAGAGGTGATGCCTGCAAGGTCTTCATGAGCATAGCTGACGTCAGCGTATCCATTCTTTGCATCGGCGAACAGCTTGTGAACGTCTGCCTTCATTGTTCCCGGTCGAATCAAAGCTACAGCTGCAACGATGTGGTCAAATGTGTCCGGCTTCAGCTTGGGCAGATAGCTCTGGAAACTGTATGTTCCGAACTGGAAGATACCTTCTGTATTAGCTTCGTGGAAGATAGCAATGGCTTGAGGATCATCCAATGGAATCTCGTCAAAGGCTGGCGTGTCAATGCCCCGCTTTTTTAAGCTAGCTTTCACATGGTCGAGGACGTCCAAGTTTCTCAGGCCAAGAATGTCGAACTTGGGATAGCCTGCTTCCTCACAGATGCGGTCTCGGTACTGAGTGATCATGAAGTCTGAGGTACTGTGGCTCATGACCGGCATACATTCGTTGTAGTCTGACGGAAGGATGAGCATCCCCGAAGCATGGATGCCTGTGTTCCAGATGGTTTCGCACAACGGCATGACTACACTGTCAATCCAGTCTGAGTGACGCGCATACAACTTACTGAACGAGTCGTACTCCAGCAATCCTTCAAGCTCTGCAGCTCCACGCTTAGTGGCTGCGACGTGCAGATTACTGATCTGGCCTTGGAGAGACTGAGCTGAGTATTCGACTAGCTCTCCTGTATTGTCTGGCAGTGCGAAGGCGTATGCCTTAGCTAGCTTCTGAATCCCTGAGATAACCTTGAGTCGGCCATAGGTTCCAATGTTCACAACTCGGCGTCCACCGTAATTGTCGCGCATCCAGTTCTTCACCTCATCACGACCAGCCTTCGAGAAGTCGAGGTCAATATCAGGAAGGTCATTACGATCTGGGTTCAAGAATCGCTCGAACAGCAGATCGTGCCTGACCGGATCGATCAGGGTAATTCCTAGCAGGTATGCTACCAACGATCCACCAGCAGAGCCACGTCCGTAGTTTCGTGAGTGCCCCATGTCGTCGCTGACTGTACAGAACTTCAGAACCAGATTGAAGTAGTCCATGAATCCGAGCTGCTCGATGATCTCGAACTCATACCGGAGTCGCTCGACATACACCCCAAGGTTTTGCAAGGTGTCCTGAGCTTCGCCCTTAGCGAGATGCTCATGAGGAAAGAACTCAGCGTAGGGGAGTAGCTCGTCAAGGTTCTCAAGCTTCTCGATGTCCATCTCAGGACAGAGCTTCTTCTTAAAGCCCTGCCCAGACAGGAACATGATGTCCTCGGTGGAGTTGGCAAAGATGCAGTCTGGAGTTGGCATGAACGTCTCTCCGAGCTGCACCACGAAGTTGCATTTCTCCGCAACCTCTGCTGACAGGTCTGTAAAGCCGTAGTGTCCAACCGTCTCTTCAATCGTGTCCGCGTCAACCAAGCATCCATACGCAATGTGTCGGTCGAGGTTCTTGCGCTGACGGTTCTGATGGTCCAGCTTGCGAACCACTTTGAGAAGATGGATAGTGTCCTCAGTCGGGGTGTGATTATTGGTGGCGACTACCTTTTTGTAAGGTAGCTTCATCAGTCGCTCCATCACTGGATACCAAGCGTCGTCCTCGTCAATCGAGATATCGACGCCAACGTAGAAGTCTAGCCCGAAGATGTAGTGTAGGTCATCCAGTTTCACAATCGATTCGACAGCTTCGTTAGCCACCCCGTCCTTGAGTCCTCGCATACCGTATCCATCAATCGTTGGAACGATACACACCAGTCCTTCACTGTGCTCGGCGAGGAACTTGGCGTCGATGCGAGCGCGGTAAAAGAAACCACCTCCTGCATCGGTGTCTCGGTTCTGAGAACGGTTATTGATTGTGATAAGGTTTTTATAGCCAGCTTCATTTTTTGCGTACAGGATGACAGCGCCAAGCTCCTGAGTCTTGTCTCTCAGTGAAGCGTCGTCGACCATCAAGAACTCTGCTCCGAGGAGAGGCTTGATCTCCTGCTCTTTGCATTCCTTCTGGAACTCCACCAGTCCTGCCAGTGTAGACTTGTCTGTCAGTCCGAGGTAGTCATACCCAAGTCGCTTCGCTTCGGCGATCCATACCTTTGGTTCCATCGTCCCACTCAGTACCGAGTAGGTGGAATAATTTTGAAGAGATCCTGTCATTCTTTTGCCTTGAAAATTAGAGACACAATTGATTCTGCATCGGTCTTGTTCTTAAACTTTTCTTCATCTGAAAGATCCCGCCTCAAGGCGAACAGCTTGCAGATTTCTTTATGAGTATTTTCGCAGTGCTTGCATTCCATTTCTCTTGGGTCGTAGAACCCATCGGTCATGCTGCACTCAGTACCAACTTTTGACATCTATCTTTCCTATCTTGCCGCTCAAGCTTTCATTCTCATCACGGTTGAATTTTCTGCGCTTCTTATAGTACGATAAGAAAAGCTCCTCTGAGATGCTATCGGGGTCAGCTCCCTCTCGTTCGAGGGTCATACAGGTGATCGTCTTGTTGTCAGACAGCACACTATCCATTGCGATCATAGCCTTGAGAGCCTGCTCCTCCGCACCATTGTCGAAGCATACGCAAATCTCCTTGGCCTTGAGGTCGTCGAGCAAGAGAGCCTGTCCCGGCTGGACTGCGACTCCGAAGCTAGCTACCGCGCTATATCCCCATGACATCACTCTTGCGCAGTCGAAGATTCCCTCTGTGACAAAGACAACCTTAGCCTTCTTGACTTCGTTGTAGTTGTACAGCATCCTCGACAGGACAGCGCCTGTTGGATTGAGAGTCTTGTTCTCAAGCTCCTCGTCAAATGCGTACATGATATAGGCCACGTCATCATTTGTTTTCACGATGAACATGACTCGACCTTCCCAAGCCTTGTACTGAGGTGGAACCCACACGTCATGCTGAGTCAAGAATTCTTTGACCTTGTAGCCACGTACCATACTGATCCAGTCGTACACTTCCTCTTTCACCCTTGAGTCTTCCAGTGGCACCGCTGTGTCCACCTCTAGGAAAATCTCTCGTCCAACATCTTCTTCAGAGTTCCTGTAGTTGTCGTCGATGATGTGCTTCATGTTCTTTAGCTCAGCTCTGACGGACCGAGTAGTTATCTGCTCCTCTGAACCAATGAGCTTCTTAGCTTCATCCCAAGTGATCCCCAAGTACTCGGAGATAAAGAAGACGTGCCCTCCAACCCAGTTGCACTTCTGTCGCCAGCACCTACCGACCCCCTGATCGATATTCATATCGAAGGAGTTCTCCTTGTGCTCACCACCTAGACAGAACGGACAGACGAAGCGCCACTCGTGACGTTCAACTCCATTAGAGCCTGAGCGAAGATGTTCTTCAGCGTCTGGGAAAGTCCTGTTGAGGAACTTCACCAGCCCGCTCTTATTCCTCTGAGTCAGCATCTTTCTTACCGTCTTTGAATTTTCGAATCTTCATGTAGGGGTTGGCGTCATGGACCGCAGCGACGGCCTCCTCCCAAGGTACGAACTTCAAGTCCTTCCGAATCTTCAGAGCTATCTTCTTACCGTCTGTGACTCCATCTCTTGCCTTGACCACCTCAATCTGGCGACGGCCTATCAGCTCATCCTCTGCATTCTTGTAGAAGAAGATGGCATTGTTGACAATCTTTGAGATTGCGTATGCACCACCGGCTTCCTCCGCACCGACCTTCTTCATCTTGGAAGCGCCAGCTTTCATTGGCAGCGTGGTGACAGCGGGGATCTCATACTCGTCGGTCAAGTCCTTGATCTCAAGGTACACCTGCTCCTTTCTCTCGTGCGTCCTGAACATCTTGACGCATGAATCCATGTGGTCTGGGGAGTCGACGAACAAAATATCTGGAGTCACTCCTTGATCAACCATGTCTTCTATGACCGACCGGATACTGTTGGTGTCAAAGTGATTGACTCGGAACTTTACGGTGTACATGCGACCATTGATAGTGTTGTCGAAGAACTCCTTAGCCTTGGGTCCGCGAGTTTCTGAGTGTAGGTACAGCGAATCGTACTGCAGACCCAGAAGGATAGCATCCATCCGTGACTCGTCGAGGAGCCTTGCATTCTCTGCCATGATGTAGAGCACCGTCATCCCTTGACGCACAGCTTCAGCAGCTACGTTGGTCAGGAACATGGACTTACCAACTCCAGTATTGCCACCGATAGCTGTTGTCGATCCTTTCGAGAACCCACGAGGGATGTTGGTGGACAGGAATTTCAACGCCCCCTCCATCTTGAGTCCTCCAGCTAGGTCGCTATTGACTATCATACGCTCAGCTTGGCGAAGCTGGTAGGCAGCGCTAGTGGTGTACTCGGTCAGGATGTAGTCGTTCGACACCTCGATGAGAGAGAGGCGACTCTTCATCGCGTCTATGACTGCCTTAGAATCCTTTGAGTGGATGAACTCTTCTGTTGCCAAGTCTAGTAAGGAGTGAAGTTCCACGTCCCTACGTTTCTTCTCAAGCGTATTGATTGAGAAGTTGACCGAGTCCACATCTGTTGCGGCAAGGTTGTCGACGTAGCTCTGGTAGACGCTCTTGAGGTTTACCTCAAGCTCATGGTCTCTACGAATCAGATCTTTCAGAGTGTCTGGGATAATCTCAGACTTCTCCTCGTGCATCGCGAGCATCATGTTCAGCAGGTAGCTGCATTTCTTATCAGCGACGTGCTCAGGTCCAATCTTTGCTCGGCGAACTCGGCCAACCAGTTCTGGATTCTGAATCATCCCTGCTATGAGTTGCTTCTCATATTTTACAGCGTCCATTTCAACCTCGTCTTAGCTCTGAAGTCATTGTCGCTCTTGAACTGGAAGATGAAGTACTGGCGGAAGCAGTCCCACACACTATTGCCGTATCGCTCCAGAATCTTATTGTCTTTCTTCCTGTCCTGTATCTGAAGATTGGTCATGAACACCGTGGGTAGCTTGGAAGCCTGTCGAGTCTTGATTAGATACTCAAGGAAGCCGATGACAGGTTCCGACAGCTTCTCCTTTCCAAGCTCATCGATTACTAAATACTGGCAGTTGACAACGTAGTCAAGCAGCAGGCTTTGGTCAACTTCGTGATCCTTGTAGCTGACTTGGTTGAACAGGTTGTACAAATCCTTGAAGAACATGTAGTAGCCTGTAAGCCCTGCATCAATTGCGTTTGCCAGTAGGTAGGTTCCGGTGTGAGTCTTGCCCGAACCATTGTGACCGACAAAGAGGAATGAGTACCCGTCCTTTAGAACCTTTCCGTTAAGCTCCTCGACCACCGCGTTCATCTTTGCCTGATGGATGAACATGGGCTTAGACATCTGCTTGTCAATTGGGTCGTACTCAATGACACACTTGTCTTCAATGTCTCCATCGAAGTGAGACTGGAGATCTCCGAGAGGAATGTTGGCCTTCAAGTACTTTAAGCTAGCTGAAAATTTCTTCTGGCATTTGCAGTCTTGGTCGACTAGGTGCAACTCCTTATCCCCCGTATCACATACTCGGCCACAGGCATTAAATGTCTCATCACGAATCCTAACGAGTTCTGTAATTCTACTTGAAACGAGGAATGAATCGTCCATCTTAAAAGCTCCACTCTTCTGCTTGACCAGTTCCTGCAATAGCTGTGTCCGTTGCCTGCTCACTATCCTTCTTTGCGCAGTGCATCTTCATCGCTGACTCACGGAAAAGAAAGCCGAGATAGTTGTTGCGGTCAGACTTCTCCCACCCCATCCATGCTGGTACTCGGGAGGCACAATACTTGCCGAACTCTGCCATCATCTCCTCAAGGTAATTGCGATCTCGAATACCCTGATACTCACAGAACTCAATGAATGCTCGTAGAGCTTTCTGCTTCTCACCTGTCTGCCACTTGAAGGTGTCCTTCACTCGCTCCGAGTATGGGTCACTAACCAACTTATAAAGTGCCGTCAGTTCTTTTCCGGCTGGTCTCATTCCTTTGAGATTAGACATCCTCTTCGCTCCCGAATTTCTCTCTGAGTTGTTCTTCTGTGATCTTCCTAACCCTGTGGCCTTCCCTCTTGTATACATCTTTCCTCTTCTTTGAATGACTTTCGAAAACTGGGTGCCCAAGATCCATGAAGTCGTAATACAGAACAGACCGGTGCTCTTCTGTGTTGACGTCCTTCAGGACAGGGTCTCTCTTCTTTCTCAATAC
>Ga0102829_1000164_pt1 | contig 20882 bp, 13 predicted proteins | sample ColrivemetaGS575_FD_84510 | JGI IMG/M metagenome (GOLD analysis project Ga0102829, IMG submission 84510) | Estuarine microbial communities from the Columbia River estuary - Freshwater metaG S.575 | ecosystem: Environmental > Aquatic > Marine > Intertidal zone > Estuary | place: USA: Columbia... | reverse complement strand
TCTTCTTCATCTTCTTCATATTCTTCTTCATCTTCTTCATCTTCTTCATCTTCTTCATCCTCTTCATATTCTTCTTCATCTTCTTCATCTTCTTCTTCATCTTCTTCATCTTCTTCATCCTCTTCATATTCTTCTTCATCTTCTTCATAATTATTGTTCCCACCATTTTTATTTTCATCTTCTTCATATTCTTCTTCATCTTCTTCATCTTCTTCATCTTCTTCATAATTATTGTTCCCACCATTTTTATTTTCATCTTCTTCATCTTCTTCATATTCTTCTTCATCTTCTTCATCTTCTTCATAATTATTGTTCCCACCATTTTTATTTTCATCTTCTTCTTCATCTTCTTCATCTTCTTCATATTCGTTTTCATTATAAGAACCTCCGATTTTAACATTTTTTATTTTTTTAAAGTTTTTATCGTATATTTCCATTACTTTCTTAACATTATTTGTATACTTATTTTCATCATCAATATCTTCATTATCGCTATTACTACTACTACTACTACTACTGCTGCTACTTAAAATATCACTAATAACACTTACATCATCGCTATTAATTGTGCTATCATCATCGTCTTTATATGTATAATGTTCTGTTTTAGTATGAGGTATTTCAAGTTCTTCTGTATTAATTCTAAGTTGTATTCCCATTGCCTCAAATTCTTGAATTAATAGTTTAAAAGCATATGGTGTTTGAATTGTAGATATATCATCATTTTTACAATTTTTACAAACATTAATATTATTTTTAATATTTAAGGCAACTAATGTTCCGCATCTTTTACAAGCACACCACATATATTTATCAGAACGTTCCATCATACTTTCTTTTAAGAACATAGATATACCATGACTTAATACAGTATCACGCTCCATTTCACCTATACGCAATCCACCGCCTCTACTTTTGCCTTCTGTTGGTTGTCGCGTTAATTGTGTCATAGTTCCAATACCTCTTGCATTAATTTTTTCAGCAACCATATGTTTCAATCTAAAATAATATGTTGGTCCTATAAATATTTCTGTATCTATTTGTCTTCCAGTAAAACCATTATATAAAATTTCATTACCATATTTTTCATATCCTGTATCTTCTAATCTTTTATAGATAATCTCGTTATCTATTGGAATAAATACAGTAGCATCACCTAATATACCATCAATACAACACATTTTTGCAAAAATACATTCAACAAGATGTCCTATAGTCATACGTGATGGAATAGCATGAGGATTTATTATAATATCTGGTTTAATACCGTCTTTTGTATATGGCATGTTTTCTTCTGGAATTATCATACCAATAACACCTTTTTGCCCATGTCGCGATGCATGTTTATCGCCAAATTCAGGTTTTTTAATTTTTAAAAATTTAACTTTACATATTTTAGAATCTTCGCCTGATAATTTATTAGATATATATATATCATCTACAGTACCATATAAAGAGTTATCAGTGCTAATAGATACATCTGTATATATATACTCTTTTTTCTGATCCATAAATACGCCATTCTTAACTTCAGTATATTTTTCTTTAATATGTATCATACCTATTATAATTACTTCTTGACCTTGTGGAATATATATACCCTTTTTAATAAATCCGTCTTCGCCTATGTGCGTATAATCCTTTTTTTTTATATTTGATATTTTTATATCAGTTGCCTCTTCATTTATACCTAACTCTTTTAATTTTATTGAATCCTTTTTAACTATTGCTTCCTCAATAGCCTCTTTTATTATTTTTATATTTCCAAAAATTATTCTTTCGCTGTCAGAAATTATTTTACTTGTAGCACTAATAGATTTATAATATGATAAATAATTTAATCCTCTATTTATTGCTGCTTTATTTATCATAATACTATCTTCTTGATTAAAACCAGAATATGTCATTATCGCAACTATAGTATTAAATCCATTTGCCATATAATCACTTGATGTATATTGGGCTATACGAGTATTTACTATTGCTCTTTGCGGATAATGTAGAACATAACTCATTGTATCAAATCTTTTATTAAAATTAGTAGCATATATTCCAATTGCCTGTTTAGATTGTGCGGCATGAAATACATTTCTCGCGGCCGCGTTGTGATTACACATAGGTATATTTCCAGAAACTACGCTTAATATTGTTGACGGATGTATTTCTAAATGTGTATGAAGTGGCGTTATATCTTCTTGATTCATTGCTATTAAACTTGTATCGGTTTCTTCGTTATCTAAATATTCTATACATGCCCCTTTATTTTCTAATTCTATTAGAATATTATTATATACTTTTCTATAATTTTTATGATAACTATCAATATCTTGTTCTTTTGTATCTGTTGATTTAGATTTTTTTCCACCAATGTTTAAAAAAGTGGAAACATACCCTCCCGTTGTTTTATCAATACTGTTTAATATATCAAATTCTTGTTCATCTATAGGTTTTATATATACATCTCTATAATAATAGTCGTCATTTTTTTCACTATCTTCTAATTTACTATATACTCCATTAAGCATGTCAAACCAATTTGTATAGTTATGTTTATATACTAATAATTCATTATACGGGTAATCTCCTTTTTTATTATTTTTTAATATTAATAAAGGTCTACAAGGTCTTCCTGCTTCTGTAAATATTCTTATTTCATTATATGGAATATTCCAAGATATAGATATTAATATATTTATCAATCCATTTCTTCTATATGCTTTTAATATTCTTGTAATAAATATAGGATCTCCAGTATAGCCATACAAAGAACCATTCAAAAATACTCCTGTTATATTTTTATTTATTATAAAATTACATTTATTTAATGGAATTATACCAATATCAATTAAACATTTTTTTATATTTTCTATATTAATACCCGCTGTTATTTTAGTTAATAATGCTAAATTTTTAAGATATCCAATTGATGCTCCATCGGGACTTTCAAAAGGACACATCATTCCCCATTGTTGCGAATGTAATCTATGAGGACTTGTTATTTTAATACTTCTATCAATAGGTATATTAACACGTCTTAAATGAGATAAATAACCTATATAACTAATACGTGATAAGTCTTGAACTATTCCAAGTTCAGGATCGCTATTACTTATCATTCCCCATCTGCCTTTTAATGATTTAGAAAAAGATTCTGTTATAATTAAACTGTCAATAATTTTAAATATATTATTATGATTTATTATTTTATCATAATCATTTTTATCTTTGAAAGAACCATAGTAATATTCTCTATCTATTTTAATTCTAATATTATCACGTAATTCTATATAAGATTCTTGAAATAACTCTGTTAATTTAAAACCACTAATATCAACACGTTTATATATATAACTATCTCTATCACTTAGAGGTAAAGTTCCAATAATAGTTTTAATAAATTGGAATATAAGATATCCTAAATATTTACCTTTATCTTCTATATCATCTATATTAGGAAATATTTCTGTAATTATTATAGATTTTATATGTTCTATAGTAGCCGTTTTATATAATATTTTATATTTATTATATAAATAATTAAGAGCATCATTTTGCGTATATATAAAATTTTCATTGTTTTTTTCATCTATATATGAAGCACTTATTATACTAGGTCTTATAAAGTTTTCAAAATAATCCTTTTCAATATTATTTCCATATTCACCAAATATAGTATTACATATATCCTTATCACTTTCTATACCCAATGCCCTGAATAAAATAAACAATGGTATTTTTTCTCTTATTGAAGGAACTGAAACTAATATAGAACCGTAATTATATTTTTTAGAAGAATATGTAATTTTCACCTTTTCATCATTATATATACCTTCGCTTTTTATTGGAGTATTTACATAAAAAAACTCTATATTATAAGGTTTGACCGAGCCTTTATCTGCTACGCTACGTATTATACCTTTATAACTAAATCCATTCGGGTCATCTTCTTTTAAAACACTTGTAAATAATTTATTCGTAACTATATCTTCTTGTGCTATTATTACCTTTTCCTTTCCATCTATAATAAAATACCCTCCTGTATCATAAGGACATTCACCCAATAATTTTAATATATCAGAACCATTATTCTTTAATAAACATATATCACTATGAAGCATTATAGGTATACTTGCTATAGCAATATTTTCAAAAATATTATCTTTTATTATACCTTTATCATTTGTAATTCTAACTAATATTTTACAAAATATATTTGTTTGATATGTTAAATTTCTCATTCTTGCATCATTTGGTGTCAACAATTTAGGAGTTCCATTTTCAAACGATATAGGTCTATCTACATATATTTCATCACCATTTAATCCTCCAATATATATATCTATTTTAACTATTAAACTATTATTATCTTGCATTTTAATCATAGTAATAGGGTTATTCGATTTAATAATTTCAGGTATCTTAATTTTAATAAAATTTCTATAACTATCTAAATGATGTCCTGTAAAAGGGTATTTATGATTTTTAAAATATAAATCCAATATATCCCATTCATTATTAATCATTCTTCTAATATTATATATTATATATTATATATATATATATAAACTAAAAATAATATTTTTTAACTATTAAATATAATATTAAATCCTAAATCATATATTTTAAATTTTCCAATACTATTTTCGTCAGTATCTAATATAAGACTGTAAGGGGGTGTTCTATTTTCAGTAATATAATTTATAAATAATGTTTCTTCACTTTTACCTAATTCTTTCTTTATATAATTTCCTAAAAAGTTTAATCCTGTTATTGAATTATATTCTATTCTATTATTTGTTGTATTTAATAAAATATTTTTTGATGTAAATGGTACTAATTTATTTTGTGTATCATCGTTATTATAAATAGCAAGGACTCCATTAGGATTAAAATTCATATAAAATTTATCATTTATTGATTTAAATTTTAAATACTGTGTCATTATATTATTTTTAGATAAATATTTAGAATCTTCGAATGAAAATGTGTTACCACTATTGAGAACATATTCATTATTTAATAATTTATCACCCCAAGGCATAAAATGAAAAAAATCTGTAAATTTTGAATATGTTGGATCTAATTTAAACATTCTAAAAGTTATCTCTTGAATACCTATAAAACCACTATCTGCTCTATGATTTATGTCATTCATTATATTATTATTATAGCTCTTCTTTTTTTTCTCTCCTATAATATCAAGTGTTGAAGCATAAGAACGTAATAAATTAAATTCTACATCTTCAGGATCTTCTGGTTCTTCGGGTTCTTCGTCTTTTTTGTCTTTTTCGTCTTTTTTGTCGTCTTCTTTTTCTTTATCTAATATTTTTTTCAAATTTTCTTGAAATTTTCCAATACCTTCTTTTGAATATATTTTATCAAATTCAGTTTTTTTTAATTTCATAAAATCTTTCTCACTATATTCTTTAAATTGAAGACATTTAGACGGAGAATATAGAGAATTACCATATTTTCCAGTAATATGTTTAATATCTTCTCCTATATTTCCTGATACACATCCAAAATCATTACATATATTTTTTAAAGATTTTTTAAATAAATTGTCATTTTTATTTTTATCATTTGGAGGATTTTTTCTATGATAATCAATAACTTTTAAAAAATATGAATTTTCACTTGTCATATATTCCATCCACTTGTTTTGATTTGTATAAGCATCGAGCGAAGGATAATAGTTATAATATACTCCTTTATTGTTCATTAAATTTGGAACATATATAATAATTTTAATCATTCCTTGAAAAGTATATTTTTCTAAAAAAGTTGTAGGATTCTTATTGACAATATCCAATGAATTATTTAATATATATTCATTATCTTTTGATATTATTTTAGCAATTGAAACATATATAGGGAGAGGTATTCGTGCTTTACTATTTACTATAAAAGGTACTTGAATTTTACTCCTTATAATTTCTAATTCTTTAATAATATTTTTTTCAATATCATATAAAGATGTATCTATCTCAATATAACACATTTTGTTATTTATATGTTCTTTGTTTTTATACTGTTCAATTGTCATATTTATGCAACGTTGTGGTTTCAAGAAAGGCAATTTGCTAAGAGATACAATATTACTAAAGTTTTGTGAAGTAGACGTAGATGCCGTATTTTTATTAGTAGATGGTATTTTATAAATAAGCATTTATTATATTATATTTTATATGGATATTAATAATTATATAGATTTATGTGTTATAAATAACACAGATTATGATATATCTCTTGTTGTATATAAAATATTGAAAGGAAAATACAAATATATTAAGAATAATATATGGGAATATTTGGATAAATATAATAAATGGGTTTGTGATATTAAACAAAATAATTTAAAATATTCAATTAAAACTACTGTATATACATATTTTATTAAACGGGCTATTGAACATTGTGATAAAACTAATGATGGTAATATAATGTCTAATAAACTATTAAACATTTCTTTAAAACTTAAGGAAGATAAATATATATCTATAATTATTAAAGAGAGTAGACAGTTTTTTATAGATGAATAATGACGAAAATAAATTATATAGTTTAATTAAACAAAATTATAATATAGAATTAAATGAACTATCCATTGAAAATATACCATTATCATTTTTTGAAGAATTTAAAACTTTATTAATTAATGATAGTTTCTTTGAATGGAATTTTTGTATTAAATATTTTGATGAATGTGATAAGGGTTATCGCATTAAATACAAAAACATAACATTTTATATATTAACAAAAAAAGTCATTACACCAAAAATGAGACAACATTTATATAATAGTATATATCGCGTATTTTTAATTAAAAAACTATTTGATATTAAATCATATCAAGGGTTTAATTATTATATATTATTAAACCCTTTAAAACGCAAACTACCAAATAAAAAAAACGAGAATGTCTCAGCAATTAATATAAATGGCGGGTTTACATATATTAATTCTAACAATATATATATTGTTAGAAAAGAAGATTATGAAAAAGTAATAATACACGAATTAATTCATCATTCTAATATACATTTTGAAAATTGGTCTAATAAAAATATACAAATAATAAAGAATACATGTAGAATAGATAATAATCAAGTATTAATACCAAATGAAGCAATTGTAGAAACCTATGCAATTATTATAAATGTCATCTTTTATTCTATTGAAAACAATATGACATTTTCATCATTTAAGAAGATAATTAAAGAGGATAGAGAGCATAATATTAAAATAGCAAGAAGAATCTTAAATAAACAAGGTAATAATAAATGGTACGAGAAAACACATTCTTATTGTTATATTGTTTTAAGAGCAATATTTTATATATACTTCAAAGAGTTTATAAAGATATATAAATATAATAATGACGATGATATAACAGAGTTTATATCTAAGTATTTCCCTAAAATACTTAAAAAAATTAATAGTATATCAAAAGAATCAAAAAGTAAATATATTAAACAAACAATCTTTAATAATTTTTAGATATGTTTTACTAAATTATGTGCTATTTATGTGAGGTTAATCAAGATAATTGTAAAAATAATGATGAATAATTTCTGTAGTTATATACCATTTTAACTCAAAATTAGATATAAAAAATAATATACGTATAATAAATAAGTAAATTATTAATATGTCTATTGAAGATATTAATTATCTTAAAAATAATAGTATTAAACAAAATTACACATTTTTAATAGATAGCACTGATAGAGACAGAGACAAATTTCCTAATCCAAATAAATATGTTGTTGAATTTACAGTTCCTTTTAAAAATGTAATTGGTATGGAAATAATTGACGCTAGTATTCCGCGTACTATGTATAATATAGATGTTGAAAACAATTTAATATATTATTATTTGGGAACAAACGAAGAAGATAATGTAATTAAAAATGGTGTTACAGAAAAAATAGCATGTAATTTAATAAAATATAATTGTTCTTATATCGATAGTTACACATTATTAGAAAATAGCGGTTATATAGAACTTAGTAACAATATAAACATTTATAATATATATGCTAATTATGTAAACACGTATGGTAACGAAACATTAATTGGAGGTAATGAATTAGGTATAACATATTCTTTTAAAGTAAAAGCAGAAGCAATTTATAATTATGATTATTCTAAAGATAATACTTATTGTATTTTCAGTTTTGGTTATTATCATTTATGGAATCAAACAAACACAAATTATACTGCTATGACGGTTAATGTTCTTAAAAAAATTGAAGGCGAACTATATGATATACAATTTATTATAGGTGATTGTAGTATAGAAGGAGATAAAAATATAATTGCAAATGTAGATTTAAGTGAAGAAGTACATATATGTTGGACTATATTAGAAAATAAATGGAATATTTATATATCTAATAATTCTCTATCATTAAATATAGTTCAACAGTTTACAGTAAAAAAAACGATTAAAAATGTTTTTTATATTAAAAAATATATAGGAAGAAGTCTTTCAGCACCTATTACATTAAATAAGACAGGAAATAATTATAAGGGTTATTGGAACGATGGTGCTAAGATGTATATTAAAGATTTTAAAATATATAACAGAGAACTTAAAACGAATGAAATAGCATTATGTAGAAATAATACTATAATAAAGGGTTTGACAATATGGTATAAACTATATGATAATGATAATGATACTAAAAATTATGGAGAAAATGAATATATTAATTACATTGATATATTTAATAAGATTAGTATTGATACGGGAGATTATACGTTGAAAACATTTTTATTAAATTATGAAGAAAAAGAAGATAGTGAAATAGGATTTAAGAAACATTCAGAACCTGCCGAATTAACAAATTTAATAGATATATATTCGAGATTACCTTTTATACTTGATATGGAGCGTTCAACAATATATGAGAATCTTGGTTTTGATTTATATAACTCAATAAACCCTTTATATATTAACGACAGATATCAGTATAAAAGTATATATAATACCGACAGACGGATGTATAAAATGTTTCATAGTATTATAAATACAAAATTAACAAAAGTTATAGATAATATAGAATTTGATAAAAATATAATAACATCTCCTGGAATTGTATATTTAATAGGTAATAAATATATTGTATTAAAATGTCCAGAAATTGAAGAGCATTTATTTGGTTCTTTGTCATATTCTAAATATTCTCTCGGCTTAGCAAAGTTTCGTGTAGATAATGTGGGTATTAATAGTGAAAGATTAGCAATTACAAAATTGCCTATTCGCGAATTTCATCCAATTGGTAAATTATCAAGAATATCTTTGCGTTTTGAAACAAATAAAGGATTATTGTATGATTTTAAAGGTGTTAATCACAATATAGTTTTTGCTATTTATTATTATGAACCTAAACAGAATAAATTTCCAGAAGGTTCTATATTAAATCCTGAATATAAAATGAATTATATAGACTATCAATATTATCAAGAAGAGATAGAGGGTGATAGTGATGATGAAAATGAAGAATATTCGCGTGATAATATAGATGATTATAAAAAAAGAGAGATTGATTATAGTAATGAAGGAATAAAATTAACACAATTTAATAAAAATTTTGTAAATAACAATAATGATGATGATAATTAGAAATTTATGAAGATTTAGAAACTTCTGATATTATACTATCTACATCTTGTTTTCTTAAATTATTGCTAGTAATTTTAGTAATATAGGATTGTTTATTATTTAAAGCACTGCATCCATTTATTAATGTTGTTATATTTTGTTTTTGTTCATCTGTTAAAGTTATTATAGGATTTGTGCGAAGTTTATAATCTGCGATAGTTTCTATGCTTATTTTATTGCTGTCAGCAACTACATAATTTTTACCTTCTTCTGTTATATCAATTATATCAATTTCATATAACAATGTATTTGTAATAGTTGTTGATTTTAATTTAGCAACTGCTTTTGCTTGCTCGCCTGTAGTATCTGTCGGAGACATAATAGTTATTAGAGGTGGTTCATTTTTATAGTATTTGCCTTTAGCCGTTGAATTAAGATTTATAGATGTTATTCCTCCTGTAGAATTTACAGTAATATTTGCTATCTCTGCTATTACAGGCTCTGTATCTACAGCCGTAGTTGCTGGGGCTACGGGATAGCGTATTTTGTAGGCTTCTATAGTTTCAAATGTAATTTTAGTAATATCTTCAGTTGTGTAATTAGAACCTGCCGTTTCTATTGTTATGCTGGCAATTTCGCATAGTTCAGGTGTAGTTCCAGCAATTACAGCAGAATTTAATACAACTGTCGCCGTCGCTTGTACAGAACCAGTCGCTGTAGGTATAGCAATAGTTATTAGAGGCGGTTTATCTTTATAATACTTTCCTTTTTTATCTGCCTTAAGAGTTATTGATGTTATTCCTCCAGTAGCATTTACTGCCATACTTATAATTTCGGCATTTTCAGGTTGCGACGGAGTTGTTGTAAAGTTTTCTATATTACTATAATTATTAGATAAACACCCATACATTAATATAATAAATATTGCGAATGCTAATAATAATGATATATATGTAAACAAACTTTCATAATCAATGCTTTTATTCATTTAATCTGTATTACTTAAAGATTATTATTTTTCAAGTAATTTTATAATTTATTTCCATATATATATATAGATATTATGACAGATTTAAGTTTATTATATGGTGGAGACGACAATTTATTAGGTGATAATATGGATAATTCATATTCTACACAAAAAATTAACAAAATGAGCAATAATGATATGTCTATAGAAGATAAATCTTCAAAATCACAACAAATTATGTTACAAACTCAAATGGCACAGCAGGCACAACAGGCACAACAGGCACAGCAGGCACAGCAGGCACAGCAGGCACAATATAAAACTGAAAATATACAACAATCGCCAATACATATAAAACAACTTTCGCAACAGCAACATATGAATAATACATCATTAATTCCAATTTCAAATCAATCTTATAAACAAAATGAGTACATATATAATAATGAAAATTTAAGAAAACGCGGAAATGAATATAATTTTTTTGATAGAATGAATTTAAAGAGAACAGAAGTAATTAAATTATCATTATTTTCTCTTGTAATTGTTCTCGGTATTTCAATAGATAGAATGTTAACTTATTATTTATCTAAATATATTGGGGATAATATATTAACTGATTTTCAAGAATTTTTATTAAGAGTCAGTTATCCTATAACAATATTCTTATTATTGTGGATATTTAAAGCAATTTAGTAAAATTTTTAAAATATATATAAATAAAAGGTATAATAAAATGAAATTTGATACTGTTGATACTATAATGAGATTCATAATTGTATCATTGTTACTTGTTGTATTAATTACAAATATTATAGAAATAGCAAATTTCGCAAATAGTAGAGTAAAACTAAGTACATTATCTTCTAAAGATGTAAACCCTAGTTATGATAGTTTAAATTTAAAATATTGTGATTATTATCCTATGTCGGAAAAAAATGTAATAAATTTTGAAAATTTTAAGTTATTATCAATATATATAATTTTATTTATTATATTTTGGTATAATCGTATTATAAATATATTTTCAAATACATCTTTACCAAATGAAATAAAGATATTATTTTATAATAAATATTATAATTATGATATATATAAAAATTGTAATAATGAATATTATCTAATATATGGATTTATGATATATATATTATTATCCTTATTAATACGTTCTTATATTATATATAGTGAATATAATGGGGAAAATGTTGATGATATAAAAATACATGATAATATTAAAATTATCGATACCTTAATAATAGAAAATGTAGATTGTAATTTACTTAATAAATATGATCATAAAAAATTTTCTATAGATGAAACTGAATTAAAAAACTATATTACCACCGAATTAAAAAATTATACTTCCGATAATTATCTTAAAATATGTATTACACTTATATTAACTGACAAAATAAATAATAAAAAGACAATTGTAGATATTAAAAATTTATGTAATAATTCAAAATGTATTTATAGTAGATTAGAGAGAAATATTGATAATATATTTCCAGAAGATATAGAGAAATATATTAGTAAAATAAAATCAGCATTACTTGATGAAAAAAAGACAGGATTTGAATCAAGTTTAGATGAAATTAAAACTAAATATAGTGCTATTAGAAAGAAGTTAATAGACAGTTATAATATAATAAAGGAATATAAATCATCTTATCTTATGTATTATAAATTTGGATTACTTACTTCTGTATTAGGTGGTATATTATTTTCATCGATTGCCTTAATATACTTTGCGTTTATAGATTTTAAAATATTAAATAAAATATTAAATAAGTTTATTAATGATAATATATATTATTCGCTTGATTATTATATGAACACTTATAAAAATGCTATATATATGTATATAGCAGCCTTTATTTGTATATACGGGGCTTTTATTATTAATTTTTAGTAATAATATACTTAATTTTTATTATAATTATTAAATAAGAATATATTTAATAAATAATGAGTGAAATCTTAGTAAATATTATCACTTTTATATTGTATTTAATTGCTTTAGTATTAATAGTTATTTTTGTATTAGCAATTATAAATTATGCATTATATACAGTATATTCTATTAAAGAAATTGTTGTTCATAACACCCTTGATGATGCGATGTTTTATAAACTTAAAGATATTTATAATTATCGTTTAGTAAATTATGTTAATATAATTAATACTAATACTAATAATCATAATATATTTGAAAATATTTGTAGTAGCGAAATACGGACGATTGATATGAAAAAATTTACATTGATTGATGAAGGTGCGACTAATGATAAAGCAATTGATTTAACATATTTAAAAGATAATAAAACTGTTATACAAAAAATTACTGATAACAAAATAGAATTTGAATTAAAAAATATCGATTCAATTAAAGATAAGGACTTTGATAAAATTTATAAAAATATAAAATATAGTTCAATTGATGAGCATATTGTAATAGATAATTTTATTAAATATAAGGATAAAGACGAAAAAGATAAAATATATAAAATTCAATATAAAAATGAAAAAATTGGTTATGTTCCAGAAATAAATATAAATAAAAGCATATATGATATTATATTATATGATACTCAATTATATGATACTCAACCAATAACAGATGCAAGTGTAATAGGAAAAAAATTAATAGGTAAAAATGGTATAATATATACATTTAACATTAAAGATAACCATAAATATCTAAATGATTATGATAAAAAAAGTGATATTTATGGTTATATATTAAACGGTTTATATATCTTATTTCCTACTACATTGCTATGGTCTTATGATAATCACGTTACTGCTTTATATGTAAAAACTAATAATAATTTATATGAGATAATATTGTTATTATTATTTATAATAATACTAATCATACTTTTAGCATTTATAAGTGATTTTTATAATTTTATATTTGATATTGGTAATGGTAATAATGAATCATTATTTATTAATAAAATTTTAGATAAAAACACGTATTATTTAATACTAATAATATTTGTTCTATTGGCTTATTGTATTCTACATAGCATCATATATTTTTTCATATTTATCAACGGAACTTATAAAAGAATAAAGACTATATATGATGATTTAATTATTGCTGACGAATATATACGGAGTGAAGTAAATAACAATTTAATTTTAAATAACAATAATGCCGAGAGTATACTTGATACTTTTATTAAAATTGCTTATGGAGATGATATAAATTATATGATAGGTAAATATAATGTTATAGATGAAACAAATAGTGAAAATATAGATGAAACAATAAGGAAATTTGAAGAAAAAATGTTGGCAATTAATTATAGTTTTAACTTTGATAAAGAAATATATAGTCAAAACAATTATACAAATGCTTTCTTTAATAGTATATATAATATATTGATTATCGATGATAAAATCATTAATAAAACATTATTAAATATTATTATTATATATGTATATTTTGTTCGTAATAATGTAGATGACCCATATATATTAATTAAGTTAAATAAATTAATATTTGGAAGAGTTGCTAATGTTGGTATTAAGAAAATAGATGATGAAATAGATTTTACATTATCTTTGAAATCTTTATTAGGACATAATTTACAAAAAGAAGAAATTAAAAATGATTTGAATGATATATCAACAAAATTATTTGCATATATTAGTGACAAGAATAAATCAGGTTTTACAGACAATATAATAACTAAAATAAAAGATTATAAAGATAATGGCAAATTTATAACTGATTTTACAGATAAATTATATATAGTTAGATTAGATTATTGGGGGGCTGTATATTTTTTCAATTTATATTTGGCTGTTGAAATTATGTTAAATGCTGTGATAATATTAATAATATTATTGATAATAAAATATACAGATAATGATATGCGTCAAAAAGTAGTATATTATATTACTGTTATAACTGCGTTTATAGTATTCTTGATTGAAGAGGTTCAAACAGCAATTTTAGGTGTTATTTAGATATATTAGATATTTTATAGAGGAATTTAAAAATATTATTAATAATAAAGAGAATAAATGTATGATTTACCATTATATTATGTATATTTGTATATATATACAATAATAATAATAAGTATCTTGATATTTGTAAATGCTGTATATAATATTTTAGTATATATCAATATTATTTTAAATAAATATTCAGATGATGTCGTATTAACAGAAAATAATAAACTATCTAATAAAGATGGTTATGATAAAAGTAAATTATTAATAGGCGATACAGTAGATTATAAATTATTTATTAGTACATTTATAGACAATCATTTTAATTATTGCGACAAATATTTTACTTTGAATATAACTAGATCATTATTAAAATTATTCATAATATTTACTATTATTTCAATAGCATTTATAATTATAGCATCGTTATGGTGTATTATTGGAGGAAAAAATGTTTGTTTCTATGCTTGTGTTAACGATATTATAAAAAATTGCTATTTTATCAATGATATATCATCAAAAAACTATGATATACGGAAACTTGGAGGAATAGGAGGTATAATATTCATATTATTCCTTATTTTTGGCTTAGATTTGTCTATTCGAAACACGAGATATGCAAAGTATATAGTAGATTGGGATAAAGATAAAACAGAATTAAATGTGAATTCTTATAGATATAGAAATATTGAAACATATTTAAATACATATATAGATACAGCAAATAGTGCGAATAACAAACATGTACTAGATACCGAAAATAATAACATTGATATGTTAATAAATCATTTAAAAGGTTATAATATAGATACTATCGAAAATATAAAGAATATTACAAATTCGGCAAATGATGTTGAATATAATCTATTTATTGAAAGGGTTAAAAGAATATGTGCTAAAATTAAAGAAAAAAATATAACACAGATAAATAAGGATTTAGATTTTGTAAATTTAGTAATAATTTTCTTAAATAATATGAAAATATATAATGATAACCGCGATAAAAATATAATAAAAGGATCTGGATTTAATGTATATTTTTTAAGTATTAGCACAATTTTTAATGATATTATCAATGTAATAACAAATATAATTCCAGTTTTTCCTGGTATTCAAAAAATTAAAGATAAAAAAATAGATGCTTATAATTTATATAATATTTTGATAGGAGGAGTTCCTTTATCTATTCATAATGATATTTTAAATGATAGTGAAGAGTGTATAGTAGATTATGAAAAATCCTTAGATAACATTATAAGTACTGATAAAGAGACTGATAGAAAAAAATGTATATACTATAATTATTTATATTATTTAAAAAATATATCAAAATATGAATCATTGAAACATAATTTAAAAAATACTTTGATTGCTATATTGAGTTTAGCAACATTATCTGTAATAATAATAATACTACTATTAATTTATATATATATTAATTTTAGTAGAGAGCATGTAGATTGGTCTAAAGAAATAAGTATACATTTAATTCGTTCAGCAAATTATAAAAATTTAGGATATCTAGGACTTGGATATATAATTGATAAATTAATTAATAAATAATATTTAAGGAGATATTATATTTTACTATTTATATGGATAGTGAATATTTATTAAATATTAAAACAATACAAGCGGCAACATTTAAGCAAGTTATAGATGCTCTAAAGGAAATATTAATGGATGTTAATTTAGAAATAGATGAGACTGGTATTAAAATTGTTGCTATGGATAATACACATATTGTTCTAATACATCTTAAATTGGATGCTGATAAATTTGAAATATATGAATGTGCCAAGAAAACATATGTTGGTATTAATATGTTAAGACTTCATGCTTTAATTAAAACTATTACTAATAATGATATATTATCTATATATATTAAGAAGGATGAACCTAATTATCTTGGTATAACAATAGAAAATAATGATAAAAACTATAAAACTAATTATAAATTATCAGTATTAGATATTGATGTGCTAAATCTCGACATTCCACCTGTTGATTTTCATACAATTATAAATATGCCTTCTAATTATCTTCAAAAAATTATAAGAGATATGAATAATCTTGCTGAATTTATAGAGTTTAGAAATATTGGAGATAAATTAATTTTAAGTTGTAAAGGCGATTTTTGCGACCAAGAGACTATATTAGGTTCAGAAAAATCTCAATCAATAACTATAAAAAAAAATAGTTCAGATGAGGAACAAGAAATAATACAAGGTATATTTAGTCTTAAATACTTATCTATATTTACAAAATGCACAAATTTATCTAATAATGTAGAATTATATCTTAAAAATAATTATCCAATAATCCTAAGATATACTATCGCATCACTTGGTGAAATAAAATTATGCCTATCGCAACAAGATATATCTTAATAATAACTGTGAGACTTTATACGCATAATAATATTTTGTGTAATAAAAATTAAATTTTTTTTAATTTAGGATATAATATATATTTATAATATATATCCTGTAATTTATTTAAAGTATTTCTTAAAACTGCTATAATTTCATCCATGCATTTAAAATAATTATGCGAATATGTAAAATCACTATCATTTATTATATAGTTAATTTGTGTTTTAATTTCAATGAAAATATTCCCTATTCTATCCATTATATTATATAAAATAGTATATGAGTTCTTTAAGTAATTAAAAAATCTAAAAATCTGCTTCTAAAGAAAATGAGCGTAATTTAGAATGTTCCTGTTTGCCGCCTACATTTGCTTTGCTATATTGAGATACGCGACTTTCAAAGAAATTTGATTTGCTTTCAATTGATATTCTATCCATAAATGGAAATGGATTATTCGAATTCCATATTTTATCATAATTTAATTGGGTAAGCAATCTGTCAGCCACAAATTCAATATATATAGACATTAGATCTGCGTTCATTCCTAGCATAGAACATGGGATACTTTCGATAATAAAGTTCTTTTCTACTTCGACTGCTTCTTTTACTATTTGATGAACAGTTTCTTGAGGTAATCTATTCAATATCTTTGAATATAATAGAACAGCAAATTCAACATGCATTCCTTCATCTCTACTAATCAATTCATTGGAGAATGCTAATCCAGGCATTAAACTGCGTTCTTTGAGCCAAAAAATACTACAAAAAGCACCACTGAAAAATACTCCTTCTACAAGAGCAAACGCTAATAATCTTTGCGAGAAAGGAGCGGTTTCGTCATTAATCCATTTGAAACACCAATCAGCCTTCTTTTTAATACATGGCATATAATTTATAGCATTTAGTGCTTCATCCTTTTCATTGGGTTCTTTAAAATATGTATCTATTAGAAGAGAATATGTCTCTGAATGAATATTCTCTATAGCCATTTGAAACCCATAAAAGAATTTTGCTTCGAGTATTTGTACGTCATTTAAAAATCTTTCGCCTAAATTAATATTAACAATAGTATCACTGGAACTGAAAAATGCTAAAATTTGTTTAATAAAGAATTTCTCATTATTATTAAGTTTATTAAAATCATCTACATCTTTGGATAAATCCAATTCTTCAGGAGTCCAAAATACACTAACGGATTTTTTATACATTTCCCACATATCATAGTGTTCGATGGGAAAAATAGTCAATCTATTAGAAGGCATTAATAAAGGTTCATTATTCGACATACTATATACTATTATAATAATATATATTTATATAATAATATATCCTGTATTAGTAGAAATATACATATGTCAGGATCATCATCAAGATGGTCAACGGGGTCAACGGGGTCAACGGGGCCAACGGGGCCAATAAGGACACCAAGGACAACAGGGCCAATATGGACAGCAGGGCCAGCAGGGCCAACAATGACAGGAAGAAGATATAATAGTATATCAAGTGTATTAGGGACTAGACCAAGTAGATCAAGTGAAATGAGAAGAGAAATGAGAGAAATGAGAGAAATGAGAGAAAGAGAAAATAATATCATATATAGAGAACTTTCAGATGATGAGGAAAATCTACTTAATAGGTGGCTTGATGCTGGATCACAAGAGAACGGTTCACAAATAGCGTCTTTGGGTTCTGATGTAGCGCCACAACCCACACCCACAGTGCTTGATCATAATCTGGCTGATACGGCTGACGTCCTTGGTGAATATTATATAGAATTAATGAGAAAATTACATAGTTATTTTAATTATGGAAAAGTTCGCGAACTCAACGAACTTATAAAACATACGTATGGTAATTACAAAATAACTGTAGATATTAATGATCTAGAAAGATTTGTTCTTAAATTTTTTCACGGAACAACAGAAAAGTTCCATTTTAGTGTATTTACAAGAGGAGGTGTGCATAGAGGTTTACATATTACTAATCCTACTACTACTAAAAAACATATGTATATAGGACACAGGTATTTCGAAGATTCCTTACATAGAGGTCACGATGCTGATATACATTTTTTTTCAAAAAGTTTAATAACTATAGGATATTATATTGAAACAGGGAAAAGTGTGAAAGATCCTACAGAATCTGCAAATTCTGATATTATTGATTTTATTAATAAATTATCACTTTCTCCAAAAGAGCATGAAGATTTTGCAAAAATTTTAAAACTTATAGGAAGAAACTATAGTAGTCTTGAAGAGAGACGACGAGCCGGAGGAGTCTTAAATAGTTATAAATCCAAAGAACTAAAAATAAATATAATTAAAAATAAGATAAAATTACTTAAAAAAGATAAAATCAAAAATAAAGAAAAAATTATCAAACAAAATAAAATAATTGAAGATATTAAAAATAAAATTAAAATAGAAAAAGAAAAGGCTAAACTAAAAAACAAACAGAAAAATTTAATAGCAAAACCCAAAGTTTCTAAAACTCCTAAAGTTCCTAAAGTTCCCAAAGTTCCCAAAGTTCCCAAAGTTCCCAAAGTTCCCAAAGTTCCCAAAGTTCCCAAAGTTCCCAAAGTTCCCAAAGTTCCTAAAACTCCTAAAACTCCCAAAGTTCCCAACGCAACTACAACAAAATCTAAAAAGCAAACTAATAAATGAGTATTATGATGAGCATAATACGCAACTATCACCATTATCTTCGGCACATCTTAATCTTTTTTTAGCAAATTCAGGATCTATAGTAAATTGCTGAGTTTTCGCTTTTGGTTTTGTTCGCAAATAATAAGAACCTGTTTTAAGTCCTTTTGAATGTCCGTAAAAATGCATTGATGACAATTTTTGAAAATCAGGTTCTTCGATAAATATATTTAAACTCTGTGTCTGACAAATATATCTTCCTCTATCTGCCGACATATCAATAATAACACGCTGTTTAATTTCCCACGATGTTTTATATAATTCTTTCATATTTGAATCAATACTCGGTATGTTTTGAATGCTTCCCTCGTGTAAAATAATAGTATCGCGCATTTCTTTATTCCACAATCCCATATCTATCAAATCTTTAATCAAATACTTATTTATTACAATAAATTCACCACTCAATGTTTTTCTTTGAAAAATATTATTTGTAATAGGTTCAAAACTTTCATTGAAGCCCATAATTTGCGATGTAGATGCCGTTGGCATCGGTGATATCAGAAGACTGTTTCTAATTCCATACTCTTTAATATCATTTTTCAATTTTTCCCAATCATATCTATCGCTAGGTTTTTCATTCCACAAATCAAATTGAAATAATCCTTGAGATATTGGACTGCCTTCAAATGTACTATACGCACCGCAATATTTATTATTAATATTTTTCATTTCAAATTCATTTACATAATCACATATAACTTCTTTACTCTCACCAGATACTATTTTATTAATAATATTATAACGTTTTTTTGACAATTCCATTGATGCTTCTACAGCACCGTGATATATTGTTTCAAAAATATTTTTATTAATATCAGCGGCTTCTTTAGATTCAAAAGGATGTTTAAGAATCATAAATACATCTGCTAATCCTTGAACGCCAATTCCAATAGGTCTATTTTTAAGATTAGATACACGACCCTTTTCAATTGGATAAAAATTCCTATCAATAACTTTATTAAGATTTTTAGTAATTACTTTTACAACATCATGAAGTTTTTCATAATTAAATATGCCATTCTCAATATATGTCGGAAGACAAATAGATGCCAGATTACAAACTCCAGTTTCTTCTGGCGAAGAATAAATCAACACTTCCGCGCACAAATTACTTGATTTAATAGTTCCCAAGTTCTTTTGGTTGCTCTTTTTATTTGCCGCGTCTTTATATAAAATATATGGAACACCTTGTTCAATCTGCGATTCTAATATTTTAAACCATAAATCTTGAGCATTAATCTGTTTATTATATC
>Ga0102829_1000156_pt1 | contig 21341 bp, 17 predicted proteins | sample ColrivemetaGS575_FD_84510 | JGI IMG/M metagenome (GOLD analysis project Ga0102829, IMG submission 84510) | Estuarine microbial communities from the Columbia River estuary - Freshwater metaG S.575 | ecosystem: Environmental > Aquatic > Marine > Intertidal zone > Estuary | place: USA: Columbia... | reverse complement strand
GCAAGTACTCTATATAGTTTTACTTTTTTAAGAGGTTCTTCATATGCATAGTACATTTCAAATGTTTTATTTTCATCTACAGCATTCTTTTTAACTTTTGATTCTAATTTACCCATTGTAAAAGTGAAGCTTCTAATCCATTTTCTAAAGTCACTAAAATCACTAATTTCTTCCGCAATTATGTGCAGTGCTCCTTGGATAGCTTCCTCTACATTTATTACTTCTTCTGTCACATATTTCGCTGCTTCATCTTCTAAAGAGCCCTCTAATGGGAAAGTTAGAATAAAATCAGATAGTGGTTTTAAACCTTTTTTAATAGCTTCAGTTGCTTTTGTTTTTTTCTTTTCTTTATACGGTCTGTAAAGATCTTCTACATCAACTAGTTTAGGTGCACTTAAGATTTCTTTTTCAAGTTCTTCTGTCAGCATACCTTTTTCATCAATCAATCTTATTACATCTTCTTTTCTTTTTAATAAATTTTGTTTATACTCATACTCTTTGTTAATATCACGTATTTGTTCTTCATCAAGAGCACCAGTTTGTTCTTTACGATATCTAGCAATAAAAGGTACAGTATTTCCCTCATCAAGCATTTCTAAAACAGTAATTACTTGCTTTCTTGTGATCTTTAAATTACCTGATATTTCAGCTAATAACTTGTCATTAAATTCCATTTTTCCTTACCTCCTAAAAATATAAAAAGCCTATAAAATAGGCTGTTTTATTATTGAAAATCTTCGTGTGTTCCTGCGTTTATTCTATCTAATGCTTCAGGAATTGAAATAGATCCTGAATATGAGTTAACTATTGCTCCATCAACTACTATGTGCATAGCTGGAGTTCCTGCATAAGAAGTTCCAATAAATGGATTTGTCCCAGTCATTGAAGCACCAACATCCATTAAGTAAACTTTAACATCCTCATTGTTGCTTTCTGTAAAAGCCAATACCTCATCTTTGATTTCTGCACAATATCCACAAGACTCTTGATAATAGTATACAACATATTTATCTTCTGCTTGAGTTAGCATTTGCCCGTAATCAGTAATCTTTTCATAATCATCATAAGAATAAGTTTTCTTTGTACTATTATAAATTAAAACACTAACTAGTAATAAAACGAATACAATTGCAAATCCAATAAACATTCTTGATACAAATTTATCAGATCCACTACCTTTATAATTTGATTTTTGTTTTGCCATAAAAATCACTCCTTAACTCTAACTATTTTATATAAAAACTGCGATTATTGCAAGTATAACGTAATTAATTATAATTTAATACAAATGGCAACTGCATAATTTTCTGAGTGAGATATACTCACACTAATATTATCTTCACTTTTATAAGTAGATTTGATATAAGGTGCCCCAAATTCGTCGTGTAACACTTTTACATCAGTAAAATTGAGTGGTGTATCAAATCTCTTGTAAAGCTTTGTATAAGCTTCTTTAGCTGCAAATCTGCCAGCCAAAAATTCTATTCTTCTTTTATCACTTTTAAAATTATCATAAATGACTTTTTCTTCATCACTCAATATTCTATTAATAAATCTTTCAGAAATCATTTTTTCAATTCTAGCAAATTCTACAATATCAATTCCAACACTATTGTTCATTCATATCCTCCAATATTTGTTCTGCAAGAGAACTTATATTTCTAAAACGATGATTTAAAGCTGATTTAGATATCCGCTTTTTAAACATTGATTCACTATGATCACTCAATTCATTAAGTGATGACTCAGGATATTCTTTTCTAAGAGTTATTGCTTCTGTCATACTCTTAGGCAACTTAGATGATTCAATCATGTTTTCAAGAACGCTAATCGCTCTTAACTGCTTGTTTGCAGCGTTTAATGTCTTGTTTTGATTTGCTATATCCATATTCATAACTCGGGTAATAGAGTTTACAAAGTCTCTTTTAATTCGTTCGTCTTCAAATGTAAACAATGCGTTTATTGCTCCAACTACCCTAATGAAATCCGCTATTTTTTCTGATTCTTTTATGTATGCAATGAATCCTTTTTTTCTTCTTACTACTTTGCTTTTTAAATTAAAGCTATTCATTAATTCACTTAAAACAAGAGCGAATGATTCATCTGTACTATAAATTTCTAAATGATAACTACTACTTGTAGGTGAATTAATTGAACCAGAAGCTAAAAACGCACCTCTTAAATAGCTCCTTTTGCAGCACTCTTTTACAAGAAGTGGTTCATCGTAGATACTATCTAACTGGTTCATAAGCCCCAATTCAGTAATTATATCATTTGCCTTGTTTTTGATTACAATAATATAAATATCGTTCTTTTTAAGTTTCATTTGTTTTTTTGAAATTACGTCTACTTCAACATGATAAGAGTCTTTAACATTTTTAATTACTCTTCGTGCAATTTGCATGTTGGTTGTTTGAAATTCAATCCTTAATCCATTGCTGGATAAATTGATTTCTCCATGTAATCTTAAAAGAGCCGATAGTTCTGCTAATTGACAGCATTTATCCGCTTTAATACTCAATAATTCGCTTTTCGTATCTGATGCAAAACTCATATAATCACACTCTTTTATTTGATAATATATTGTAACACTTAATACGTGCTATGTCTATCAATTTAAAAAGGAGCATATAGCTCCTTTTTTTGTTTTAGTTTCCTAATGATTCAATGTATTTTGATATCTGAACAGCAGCGATAGTTCCATCTGCAGCAGCAGTAACAATTTGTCTTAAATCCTTGTCGATTACGTCTCCGATACCATAAATACCAGGAATGCTTGTTGCCATATTTTTATCAACAACGATATATCCATATTTATTAGTAATTCCTAAATCTTTAATAAATCCTGTTTCAGGAACTTGTCCAATAAATACAAATGCTCCTTCTACAGTTATATCTTGTTCTTCTTGTGTTTTAACGTTTCTTACAGTTACTGTTTCCAATGAATTATCACCATTAAATGCTAAAACTTCATATCCTAGTAAATAATCAAACTTACCAGTTGCGTTTGCTTGATCAACTGCTTTAGCATCTGCTTGAAGCGTATCTACGAAGTTTACAACAGTAATATGTTTTACCATTCTAGTTAGATAAACAGCTTCTTCGATAGCACTGTTTCCTCCCCCTACAACGATAATATCTTTATCTCTAAAGAATGCTCCATCACAGATTGCACACCAGCTAACACCTCGTCCAGATAATCTAGATTCCCCTTTTGCATTAGTGCTTCTAGGTACTGTTCCTGTACCGATGATTAAAGCTTTTGTTTTATAAACTTCACCACTTGCAGTTTCAACTTCTTTGTATAATCCTTTATCAACAACTTTGATTACGTCACCGTATTTGTATTCAACACCAAGCTCTTGTGTATGATTAAACATTTTTTCACTTATTTCAAATCCAGATACTTTACCAAGACCTGCATAATTTTCTACTTCATAAGTTGTCATCATTTTTCCACCAGGCGCTGCTTTTTCTAACATTAACGTCTTTAAATTAGCTCGTATAGTGTATAGCGATGCTGTCATCCCTCCAGGACCAGCTCCAATAATTATTACATCATATTCATTCATTTTCTCACCTCATATTTAATTATAATCTTTTATATTCTATTGTGAAATGTTTTGCTTATGTTTTTGTATCATTGTTACTACTATCATCATTAACTTGATTAAGTTCAGCTTTTTTAGCTTCCTCTTCAAACTTAGCTATTTCGTTTAATGCTGCTGTTTCTTCTAATACCTCATGATAGAACTTCGTTTTAAGTTTAAGTCTGTTAAATGCAAAGAATACAATCCCACCAACAATCATAATTAATGATATGATTTGAGCTGTTCTTAATCCTGTATTTCCAATATATAAACTATCAGTTCTCATACCTTCAATAAAGAATCTACCTGCACTATACCATACTAGATAGAATGCTAAGAATTCACCGCGTCTAACTAGTTTTGTTCTTCTCAATATTAAAATAATAATAAATCCAAGAATGTTCCACAATGATTCATATAAGAATGTTGGGTGATAATACCCTAATCCATTTGGTCCTTCTAAGAACATTTGATTTGTTATAAAATCAGGTAAGTGTAATTTGCTTTCTAAGAAAGCACGTTGCGTATCCCAAAATGATGTGTTAGTTATACTATCTTGTGCATATGTGAATTTGTCTGCAGTTGTTTTAACAAAACCATCAGGTACACCACCAATTAGACCACCGTGAGCTTCTTGATTAAAGAAGTTACCCCAGCGTCCAAATGCTTGAGCAATAAGGAATCCAGGAACGACAATGTCAAAAGCACTAAATAGATTTATCTTCTTAAATTTAGTAAAGAAATAAACACTTATCAACGCTGTTATAAACCCACCATGAATAGCAAGTCCACCCTCGTTTATTGCAAATATTTTTAATAAATCACCTTTGAATTGTCCCCATTCAAATGCTACATACCATAACCTTGTTCCAATTATTGATAGTGGTACAACAACAATAACTCCATCGATAATATCGTTAGTTGTTATACCTAAGTTGTTACCTTCTCTAATACCTAATAAAATAGCTATTACGAGTCCAAGCATTATCATAACACTATACATTGCCCACTGGAAATTACCTACTTCAATTAGGTATGGATCTAACGGATTAAAAACATGTATTGCAAGTAAATTAAATAACATAATTTACACCTCATCTTTCAAGTATCTTTTTTGTCTAGACATAGTCTAACACAAATCAATATATAAATCTAAATTTATGATTAGTATCCCCTTATTTTTCTCTTCATGTAGACAGACAAAAAGTATCTAATTATTGTAAAGAAAGTAATGTAAACCATAAGGAAAACACCTTCGTTAAAGCTAAAAGATTCTTTAAAAATATACATATCTAGAATATAGACTATAAGAATATATCCAAAATAGAATATCGTTCCAAACGATTTTAGAATTAGGGAGAAATGTTTTAACATGATGTAATGTTTATAGAAATATTCAACTAACGAGAACCCTAATATAAACAAGAACAAATATAATAAACTATCATACTCTGCTAGTCCAAATATCTCAATTATTAAATATCCCAAAGCAAAATTAAGTAGTACTGAGAATAAGAAATTCAAGATGAAATTGTGGTGAAATACTCCTCCAAATTCAATTGCAAGCAAACTCCTTTTTCTTTTCTTTCCATTGTTTTTTTTAGATTCTTCTTCAATCTTTTCTATTGCCTTTAAGAGCTCATCAAGCTCTTCATCGGTATTGTTTTTTTTGTTATCTTCGCTCATACTAACCCTCCAATACCTTTTTTAAATATTCTCCGGTAAAACTATTTTCATTTAGAGCTATTTCTTCAGGTGTACCAGTAGCAATTATCATACCACCCATGTCTCCACCTTCTGGACCTAAATCAACAATATGATCTGCCACTTTAATAACATCTAAATTATGTTCTATAATTACAACAGTTGCTCCTAAGTCAACAATATGATCAATCACACTTAATAGTCTTTTTACATCATCAGTATGGAGTCCAGTTGTTGGTTCATCTAATATATATAACGTGTTAGCAGTAATTCTTTTATGAAGTTCTTTAGCTAGTTTTACACGCTGTGCTTCTCCACCACTAAGAGTTGTAGCTGATTGTCCAATCTTTAAATAACCAAGCCCTACGTTATGAAGTGTCTCAAGTTTTTTCTGAGCTTTTGGAATATTTTTGAAGAACTTAACCGACTCTTCTATTGTCATGTTTAACACTTCACTAATATTTTTATTTTTAAATTTAACTTCTAACGTTTCTGTATTATATCTTTTACCCCTGCATACTTCACAAGGGACATACACATCAGGTAAAAAGTGCATTTCAATTTTAATTAATCCATCTCCAGAGCAAGTTTCACATCTTCCACCTTTAACATTAAAACTAAATCTACCTTTTTTATAACCACGCATCTTCGCTTCATTTGTCATTGAGAAGATATCTCTTATGTCATCAAAAACTCCAGTATAAGTTGCAGGATTACTCCTAGGAGTTCTCCCAATTGGAGATTGATCGATATTGATTATCTTTTCAAAGTTTTCTACGCCTTCTAAAGTGTCAAAATCACCCTGTTTTTGCTTTTTACGATATATCTTGTTAGATAGACCTTTGTATAAACATTCGTTAACTAGGCTTGATTTACCACTACCACTAACACCTGTTATAACATTTAAAACCCCTTTTGGTATTTTTACATCAATATCTTTAAGATTGTTTTGTCTTGCCCCTTTAATTTCGATATATCCATTGATGTGAGGTCTTCTTGTTGTAGGGATTTCGATCCTTTTTCTTTTTGATAGATATTGCCCTGTTATACTTGTTTTGCTTTTAAGGATTTGATTAATTGTACCTTGGAAAGTTACTTCCCCGCCCAACAATCCTGCTCCTGGACCTATATCGATGATTTGATCTGCTTCAAACATAGTTTCCTCATCGTGTTCAACTACTATCAGTGTATTACCTAAATCTCTCATTTTTTTAAGTGTGCTTATCAGTTTATGATTGTCTCTTTGATGAAGTCCAATACTTGGTTCATCAAGAACGTATAGTACACCTGTTAATTGAGACCCGATCTGAGTTGCTAATCTAATTCTTTGGCTTTCTCCACCACTTAATGTTGCCGATTGTCTACTTAGAGTCAAGTAATTTAATCCTACATTTTCTAAGAACGAAATTCGTTCGATAACTTCTTTTAGAACCATCTCACTTATTTTTTCATCTGTTTTCGATAATTTTAGTTGTTTAAAAAACTTAATAATTTCCTTTACAGACATATCAGTTAATTGAATGATATCAATTCCACCAACTTTAACACTCAAGGCTTTTTCATTTAATTTTTTACCATCACATACTGGGCATTTTTGTTCACCCATGTAGTTTTCAATCCAATCCCTCATAAAACGAGAAGTAGTTTCCATATACCTTCTTTCAAGATTGGAGATAACACCCTCATATTTAGATTTCTTTTCATGTCTATATCCAGATTCTCCACCTTTACCAAACCTAAACTGAATTGCTTGTTTGGAACCAAATAGGATAATATTTAAATCGTTCTTTTTCATGTCTTTAACAGGAATACTGATATCAATTCCATAATGATCTGCTGTTTGTTTGATCATTGAAAATCCGTAAGTATCCGTGTTTTGCCATCCCTTAATTGCACCATTTTTAATTGACAATGTTTTGTCTGGTATTAATAAATCAGGATCTATTTTTCTTTTGTGCCCTAGCCCATTACATTCTTGACAAGCTCCATATGGAGCATTAAATGAAAACAGTCTAGGTTCTAAAGAACCAATAGAAAAATCACATTCTGGGCATGCATAGTGTTCGCTAAAAACATGCTCCTCTTTATTAATCAATACAACAACTTTCCCTTCAGCAAGATTTGCTGCTGTTTCTAAACTATCAAATAATCTTGATCGAATACCTTCTTTAATCTTAAGTCTATCTATAACAACTTGGATTGTATGACGTTTGTTTTTCTCTAAATCAATATCATCATCCAAATCAATAATTTCACCATTAACTCTAACTCTAACATACCCATCTTTTTTTAATTGTTCAATTGTTTTTTGATGAGTCCCTTTTCTATCTTTAATAATTGGAGCTAGGATAATAACTCGTCCTTCTGATACCTCTAAAACTTTGTCTGTCATTTGCTCTATTGATTGCCCTGAAATTTCTACTCCATGGGTCGGACAAATTGGTTTCCCAATCCTTGCATATAGTAATCTAAGATAATCATAGATTTCTGTAACAGTTCCGACTGTTGAACGAGGATTTTTAGATGTCGTTTTTTGATCAATACTGATTGCTGGACTAAGTCCTTCAATACTTTCAACATCTGGTTTTTCCATGTTTCCTAGGAACTGTCTTGCATATGCACTTAGACTTTCTACATATCTTCTTTGTCCTTCTTTATATATTGTATCAAATGCTAAAGAAGACTTACCACTCCCACTTAAACCTGTCATTACAACTAGTTTGTTTTTAGGAATACGTAAATCTATATTTTTTAAATTGTTCTCTTTTGCACCTTTGATAATAATTTCGTTTAACACATTAATCACCTATCTAGTAAGTCTTTAAATTCTCCTTCACTAATAACTTTTACACCGAGCTCAATTGCTTTTGTCAGTTTACTTCCAGCATCACTACCAGCAACAACATAATCTGTTTTACTGCTTACACTGCCAGAGACTTTTCCACCAAGTGATTCGATCAAGTCTTTAGCTTCACTTCTTTTGTAAATTTCTAATTTCCCAGTTAAAACAAAAGTTTTATCAGTAAACTCTTCTTTTAGTGAAATATTTGATGTATATTCTAAATTCATTCCTATTTCCTTTAACTCGTTTACAAGTTTTCTTGTATCCTCATCTCTAAAGAAATCAATAATACTTTTAGCTATTACATCCCCAATTTCGTTTATATCTATTAATTCTTCAAAAGTTGCAGTAAATAAATCCTCAATATTAGGATAGTTACTAGCAATAACTTTCGAAACTTTTTCACCGACATGTCTAATCCCAAATCCAAATAAAAGCTTTTCAAGATTATTTGTTTTACTTTTTTCAATATTTTCAACTAATTTATCAATGCTTTTTATTCCAAAACCTTCTTTAACAATTAAATCAGAGTATTTATTTTTAAGATTATAAATGTCCATGATGCTGTTAAGTAACCCATCATTGTAGAATTGTTCAATAATTCTATCTCCAAGACCCTCAATATTCATTGCTTTTCTAGAAGCAAAATGAATTAATGATTCAATTTGTTTTGCATCACAGAAAGGATTCAAACAATAATGATCAGCTTCTCCATCTTTTCTTGATAGTTTTGATTCACACACTGGGCAAGATTCAATCATTTTAAAAACTGTATTTTCTGATTCTCTTCTATCTATTATAACTCTTACTACCTCAGGAATGATATCTCCTGCTTTTTTTATTACAACATAATCATTTTCTCTGATGTCTTTTTCTATAACATAATCTTCATTATGTAGTGTTGCTCTCGATACAGTGCTGCCTTGCACTATAACAGGATTAAGGTTTGCAACAGGAGTTATTTGTCCTGTTCTACCTACTTGAAATGTGATTGAGTTTATTTTAGTAACAACTTCTTCTGCAGGGAACTTATATGCAATTGCCCATTTTGGACTTTTTGCTGTATACCCAATTTTAGTATATTTATCAATCTCATTAACTTTAATTACAATACCATCTATATCGTATTTAAGTTTATCTCTTTTTGGAGTATATTCATTAATAAAGTCGATAACTTCATCAATATTTTTGCAAAGTCTACTATAAGGATTTATCTTAAACCCTAATTTTCTTGCAAACTCAAGAGCCTCACTGTGTTTAGATATACCATGTGATTCTGGATCAATCACACTATATATAAACATGTCTAGATTTCGTTTAGATGCAACTTTACTATCTAATTGTCTAACACTTCCAGCTGCTGCGTTACGAGGGTTTTTAAATTCTTCTTCTCCGTTGTCTAGTCGCTGTAAGTTTGCTTTGTTAAAGGAAGATTTGCTCATAAATATTTCTCCCCTAACTTCTAAATCCATTAAGTAGTTAATATTAAGGGGTATAGATTTTATGGTTTTCACATTGTTTGTAATGTTTTCCCCAACAACTCCATTCCCTCTTGTCGCACCTAATATTAAGTCGCTCATACTGTATTTTAAACTACCTGCTAAACCATCAATTTTGAGTTCAACATTGTAATTGATATTTGACACTTCTTTTCTTATTTTTTCATCAAAAGATCTTAAATCTTCTTCATTAAATGCATTTGATAAACTCATCATAGGAACATCATGAGTCACTTTTTCAAATTTACCTAAAATTGGCCCACCAATTCTAACTGTTGGAGAATCACTAGTTTGTAAGCTCGGATTCTCTTCTTCAAGATTTATCAGCTCGTGAAGAAGAGCGTCATATTCTTGATCACTGACGCTTGGTTTATCAAGTACATGATATTCGTAATTATACTTGTTAATTAGTCTTTTTAACTCGTTAATTCTATTACTTGCTTCCATAAAATCACCAACTTTATAATATCATAGTATTGTTATAGTTTGTGGATTGCTGGGTGGTCTTTAAGTAGCTTCTTGATCCCGTGAGGATGACTGAATGCAATAATACAGTTATCTCCGGCAACACTAACAACAATACCTTCACCAAACTTATCATGAGTTACTTTTTCACCTTTATTTAATTCGTTTTTATTATAACTATTAAGACTTTGTTTTCGAACAGCATTAACTTTTTTACGGTGTAAAAACTGAGATTCACTTACAGGTTTATTTATAATTTCATTATACCCTTTAACTTCGATTAAATCTTCACCAATTTCTTTTATAAAAACACTGTCTGGATTTTGTTTAGTTTCTCCATAGGTTTGCCTTGTATTTGCATTAGTTAAGAACAATTTATCTTTAGCTCTTGTAACACCTACATACATTAGTCTTCGTTCTTCTTCAAATTCTTTCTTGTTAAACATACTTCTTGTAAGTGGAAACATTCCATTTTCTAATGTCACTATAAATACTACTCTAAATTCTAAACCTTTTGCAGCGTGAAGAGTCATAAATGTCACAGCATCTTCAACATCGTTTTTTCCTTCTTCGCTTTTTAAGCTAATGTCTTCAAGTAAAAATAATAATATCTCTTCTTTAGCTAAATCAACATACAATTTTTGATTTTCACTAAGCATTGTCTTAAATTCAAGTAAGTTTTCGTATCTTACCTCACCTTTTTCATCCTTTTTAAGCATATCAAGATATCCTGAAGTTGATAATATATAATCCACTAGAGAACTAAATGACATTTCATTTAGTTTCGTTCTGAAATCTAGTATCATTTCTTTGAAATTTTGTAGTTTAACAACCGCACTTTTTCCAAGAATATCATTTGCTCTATCAATTGCTTCGTTCAGATTAAGATTATATTCAGCAGCATACGTTAATAATTTATCAATAGTAGCTTGTCCAATCCCTCTTTTTGGTGCACCAATAACTCTCATAAAACTAAAAGCATCGTTCATATTTAGTATAAGACGAAGATAAGCCACAAAATCTTTAATTTCTTTTCTTTTGAAGAAACTAGTGTTACCAACTACTCTATATGGAATCTTCTTCTGTAGAAATACATCTTCAAAAGCTCTACTCGTACTATTTGCACGATAGAGGATTGCAAAATCATTATATTTGTAACTACCTCTCATCATTTTAATGATACTCATAGCTACAAACTCTACTTCATCTCTAGATGTGATTCCTTTAAACTGAGTAATTAAATCACCTTTTCCTTTTTTAGAAAAGAGGTTCTTTTCAACTCTAACTGAATTGTGTTTAATTATTTGATTCGCCGCAGTTAGAATCGTATTTGTAGAACGGTAGTTTTGCTCTAATAAAACCAGATGATAATCTGGGTATTCTCTTTTAAACTTATTAATGTTTTCAATGTTTGCGCCTCTAAAAGCATAAATACTTTGATCTTCATCACCTACGATGAATAAGTTTTTATTTTCACCAACCAACAGTTTAATTAACTCATACTGTACATTGTTGGTATCCTGAAACTCATCAACAAGGATATATTTAAATAGTTGTTGATAATAGTTTCTAATATCCTCTTGTTCCTTTAATAACTTAATTGTAAGAATTAGCAAACCTTCAAAATCAACGAGATTGTTTTCTTCAAGATTCTTTTGGTAAACCTTAAATACCGATGAAACAACTTTATTTAATGGTGCCTCAATGTCGTTTATATAATCATCATCATACTTCATTTTTATGACATGATATTTTACAATTTTTGGTTTAAACATTTTTATATCAATATTCTTCTTTTTCATGATGCTTTTCACAAGTTGAACTGTATCATCGTCATCAATAATTTGAAAAGTCCTTTTATACCCTAATAACTCAATATGTTCTCTTAAAATTTTTGAACACATTGCATGAAATGTACTAATCCACATTCCCATTGTTGGTATACCAGTAATTTCATAAACTCGATCTTTCATTTCTTTAGCAGCTTTGTTTGTAAAAGTAATTGCTAAAATATTTTTAAAATGAATATTCTTCTCAAATATTAAATAAGCGATTCTTCTAGTAAGAACGCTTGTTTTACCGCTACCTGCTCCAGCTATTGCTATGACTGGACCTTCTGTTTTAAGTACTGCTTCTTTTTGTTTTTCATTTAAATTCTTTAGTAAATCATTCATAAAATCACCTACTTAAATTATACCAAAAAAAGCACTAAATTAATAGTGCTTTGCGAATATTTTTGTATAAAAAAAGCTGCAAATTGCAGCTTTAATTTTTTTAAGAAATTAGATTACTTCGATGTTTGATGCTTGAGGACCTTTATCCCCATCAACAACTTCAAAAGAAACACTTTCTCCCTCTTCTAAAGATTTAAATCCATCTTTTTGAATTTGTGAATAATGAGCGAAAATATCTTGTCCATCGTCACTTGTGATGAATCCGTAACCTTTTTCAGCGTTAAACCATTTTACTTTACCAGTCATGTTTGTTACCTCCATATAAATTTTTCTCTTTTTACAAATTATGCTTCAAAATCTAAATATTAAAGGTAACTATGTTCCTTCTCATTTGATACATTTTTTGTGCTTTGAGTCTATGTTTATTTTACACTATTTTAATATAAATGCAAGAAAATTGTTATTGGTTATAAGTCAAAATCAATTATAAAAAGATACTTTTGCATATCAATCTTTTTATTAATTACTTCAATTCCTTCGGCTGATAACATTTGTCCTTGAACAAATCCAGGTTCTCCTTGTAGAGAAATACTTCCTTTAGAATTGATAACTCTATGCCATGGTAATTTGTGTTTTAATGACATTGAATGTAGTATCCTACTTACTTGTCTTGCACCTCTTGGATTTCCTGCATACGATGAGATTTGTCCATACGTCATAACCTTACCTCTTGGAATCATTTTAATGATTTCTAACACTTTTTCTGTAAAATCAGTCATGTTGAACCTCCTTTATAAAGCAAAAACCACAATTAAGTGGTTTATTCCTTTAATGTGCACGTTCCACCAGACAGTTCAAAAACATGAATGAATTCATTTTCCATAAATGAACTTACTCCAGTAGTATCGTTATTATTGTTGTATTCAGTAATTGATCTATTAATGCTTTTTATATCTTCATCTGTTAACTTAACGCCATCTTCATACGCTTTTGTAACTTTCTCATCGTTATAATGGATAACTTGTTCAGTATTATCAATATTACATGTGAGCACTTTTTCGTTGCTACAAGATGTTAAAAGAATAATTAAAAGAAATACTACTATTAGTTTCTTCATTAAATCAGCTCTTTCTATTTTCCTTTGAACGAAGATCTTAACGATACAGTTCTATTTAAAACCAACTTATCTGTTGTTGAATCTTTATCAATAGCATAATAACCATTTCTAGTTAATTGGAATGTTGATCCAACCTCAGTATTTATATCCTTCTCAATAAAACCTTCTTTTATAACCATTGAATTTGGATTTATTTTCTCTGTAAAAGGAATATCTTTATTTTCAAAATCTAAAACCAAGTCTTCCAATAGTCTAAACTCTGCTTTTTGATTTATCGTTGCATCTACATAGTGAATATTTCCGTTTGGTTTTCGTTCATTAAATCCTGAACCTGATTTAGTTTCCTTGTCATATGTGCAGTGAACTGCAATAATGTTTCCATTTTCATCTTTAACAACACTATGAGCCTTAACAAAATAAGCATGCATTAGTCTAACTTCGATATCCAAAGCAAGTCTTTTCCATTTTTTATTAGGTTTTACTTCAATAAAATCTTCTCTTTCGATATATACATATTTACTAAAAGGTATTTTTCTACTACCCATAGCTTCGTTTTCACGATTGTTTTCAGCTATCAGGTATTCAGTTTCACCTTCTGGGTAATTATCGATTATAAGCTTAATAGGGTCTAGTACAGCGTTAACTCTTGGTGCTTCTAGTTTCAAATGATCTCTTACAACTTGATACAACATTTCAATTTCAGTTTCGCCTTGGCTTTTTGGTAAACCAAGTGAATAAATGAAGTCTCGAATTGCAGAAGCAGGTATCCCTCTTCTTCTTAGTCCACTTAATGTAATTAATCTTGGATCATCCCAACCAAATACATGTCCACCATCTACTAATTGCTTAATATATCTTTTACCAATAACTGCACCGGCAATCTTAAGTTTACCAAATTCTATTTGTCTTGGAATTGCTTCCATTTCACATTCACGAACTACCCAGTCATATAATGGTCTATGGTCTTCAAATTCTAGACTACATAAACTATGCGTAATTCCTTCTATCGCATCTTCAATAGGATGTGCAAAGTCATACATAGGGTATATTATCCATTTGTCCTTTGTGTTATGATGGTAAACTCTTTGATTTCTGTATATGACAGGATCGCGTAAATTCATATTTGGACTAGACATATCAATTTTAGCTCTAAGAACTTTTATTCCATCTTCAAATTTACCTTCCTTCATTCCAATAAATAACTCTAAGTTTTCTTCAATACTTCTATTTCTATATGGGCTATTTTTACCTGGATTTCTTAAGTCTCCACGGTAAGATCTTATCTCTTCTGCAGTTAAATCATCAACAAATGCTTTTCCTTTTTTTACAAGTATTAGCGCTCTGTTGTACATCTCTTCAAAATAATCACTCGCAAATAATAAGTTTTCCCACTTACATCCTAACCAAGCGATATCTTTTTTTATTGCATCTACATATATAGTATCTTCTTTAACAGGATTAGTATCATCAAAACGGAGGTTAAAATAACCACCATGTTTTTCTGCCATTGAATAATTAGTTATTATTGCTCTCGCGTGTCCCAAATGAAGAAATCCATTAGGTTCAGGAGGGAATCTCGTAACAGCTTTTTCATGCTTTCCTGATCTAATATCGTCTTCAATAATTGTGTTTATAAAATGATTGATTTCCATTGTTTTCACCCTTTCGATTTTTTATGTTATATTTGATTTATTACGGGTGTTCTGCTGGACTTTCATATAAATCACCTCTGTCTTCTATATCACAATATATAATAACATAATTTATTATAAAAAAAAATCGAGAAGTAACTATTTCTCGATTTTTGTTTTGATATCTTTAAATTCTTTAAAAGCATATGGATATTTCCCACTACGTTTACTAATCCAGCCATGAAACTTCTCATCTTTAAGGACTAGTTTTGCTATATCTTCTATCTCCAAGTAGTTTTGTGTTAAGAAGCTTACAAAGTGATCTACATGAACAAATTTCCTTTTGCCAAATCGATATCGATTTTCTTCTTTTGCATCTGTAAAGTCGATTTCCTTGTCTTTGTTTTTTCGTCTTCTTTTTTTAGGCTTTTCGTCTTTGTTGTACAACTTTTTACTTTTTTTCTTATCTGCTTCAAAGAACTTACTTAAAGCCTTAACTCCTGTTCTTTTAGGTTTGTAATCATTAATTATGTCTTCATCGACATCAATCTCACTCTTATTAATCCCAAATACTTCATCTCTAGAGAATGGAAAGCTTTTGGGTTCTGGATGTTCGTTTGCAAGAATTTCTTCTGTTTCATCATTGAAATTTTCAAGTGAAGATAGCATCTGTTCTACACGGCTTTGAATATCCTTATCCTTAACTGTTTCACTAGAATCAATAAAATACTCATTCTTAATTTTAGTTTTTTGTCTTTTCTTAGTTTTTTTCTTAAGTTTCCCAATTACTATCTCATCATTAAATATTTCTTTTTTATCCTTTTTCTTAAACATTATATCAACCCCTTTGTCATAGCGAATCCCATAACATAGAACAGGATGTTAAATAATGTTGCGCCAATAAATATATATCGTAGTAATTTAGACATCTTCGAGTAGTTTTTCTTAGTCCAATCGAATCTACCTTCTACTAACCTTACATAATCTTTAAATTTTGATAGTAGTATCTCAGGTTTCCCCAGCTTAACTAAGTCCATATAACTATTTTCCTTATTTTGCATAACTTGATCAACATAATCTTCTAAATACCCCGATTGATCAATTCGTAAATCTTTAACATTTCTATCCCATTTATCAAATATTTCTAAGGTTCTTTTACTTTTACTCAACCTCGCATCTTTTATTAATTTTGTCGTTAGGTTGCTTAATACAGCATATGTTGCTAATGATAATATCGACAAAACACCAAGTAAACTAAATAAATTAGAATCAAACAACAGATTATGCATTTGATTAGCTGAATCTCCAATAAAAGGGAACAATTTAGGTTGTAAAAATGCAGGATTTTTATAGATTAGAATCAGTGATAACGTTAAGAATAATGTGAATAAGAAAGCTATTCTACTAGGTTTTCTGTATTTATTATTCTTTTTAGGTAAAAGCTTAATCATTTCTCGTAAATTTTCCATTTGAATAATGCTTGATTCTCTATAATCTTCAACCCATTTATCAAATATGTCATATAAAATACTTTCTCTCGAGACTTCTCCAATTGAATCCATCTTCAAAAACTCTTTTAAAGTAACTTCTCCTTGTAAATCGTGGTGAGTAACAATAAAGTCATCAAGTGAAATTGGATCAGCACTCCAAGTTTCATTATATCTTAGAGGATTACGACGAAAAATGTCTTTATTTTCAACATAATTATAATGACTAACTATTAAGCTAGCAAACTTTTTATGTTGATAAAGATCATTGTTTCCGGTTTTTTCAAATTCAAGTTGTTTTTTTAACTTGTATTTATTAATGTCATACCCATTTAACTCAAGTAACAACATTAATTCTTCACCAGATGTCATAAAATCCCTCCTTTACTATCTAATTAGACTTTTAACTTGGTATCTAAACTCTTCGCTAAATAACTCGTGTTCATCATTTGCAAGTACTCTCATAGCTTCAATAGATATTCTACCATCAATGTACATTTGTTCTAATAAAGTGACTGTAGTACCCTCTTGAATAACATTAAATGCAAACTGATCTCCAAGCATAACAACTACTTCCCTGCTTATAACATTATCCTCAACTGCTTTATTCACTTTATCTAAAAACTCATTCATTTTTATTGTGTCATAAGTTATTGGCTCATTATCTTTATCAACCATAACATATGCTTTAAATACAATCTCACTAACTAAATATCTTAAATTGAATGCTTCTGCAGCAAAAGAACCGTCCCCTATTGTTTTTTTACAAATCTGAACATTAGTATTTATTTCAGAATTATCGAGGTTGCTACACATCCTAGCTGCGTCATTAAACATGGCAGACATGATTGGAGTGTTTTCTAGGGAATCATATACATCTATATTATATTTAGTTACACTTATTCCAATTTTGAATACCATCGATAGATTTCCCTCAATAGCATTGGCAATATCTTTGTAATAATTGTCATAATCATCAGATAATTCTTTCATTCCTAATAAAACATCTTGAACTGCATCAAAGTCTTTAAACTCATCTACAAACGCTCCAGCTTCATAATCATATTTATACTGTAATATGTACCAAGATACGTTATCTCCATCAAAAACACTCTTTGTTAAGTTTAAAGCTTCTGAAGTTAAATCATATGTTCTTTCTTCATTAATATCAAAATCAGTACAACGATATTGTGAGTCTTTTAAGTCTTCAAGTGTTATGTTCTCATTGTTAATGTTAACTTCTGTACATATTAACCAAGAGTTAAACACATCATAACTTCTAATGCTTGTAATGGCTAAGTCTAGTTTATCCTCTACCTCTTTATCATTAACATTTGCTCTTATTTCTTCATAATTAATCTTAAACTGATTGATTGCATCATCAATATTCCCACCAGATACATCGCTAGCTAAATCTAGTTTTAAATAATCTACAAAGAACATTAATAATCCTTTATGATCTTTAAAGTCTGTAGCAATAAGATTAAAATCATCACGGATATCTATTTTATCTTCAAATTCATCTAGATAAATCTGTGCTAGTGCTACATCTGTAGGAACCTCAGGTAATACGGGATAAGTTTCAGTTGTGATTTCTTTATAATTGGCAGGTTCTTTTATTGTGAAAACTGGAAAAATAACAGATAGTTCATCATTAAAAGCATTCCCGTCTTTTGTCGCTTCAATCTTAGCAATTAAATGGTTAGATACTTCTAAATTAAACAACTCAACACTAGCCAAGTAATCATTTAACAATAATTGGTACTCATAGTTTTCAACTTCAATCTCATATCCTGCTAATACATCTTGGTATCCTTCAACTACTTTTTGTTTATCTGTAATGTCATTATGAAATGCTTTTTCTAAAGTAATGATATCTTTATATAAAAGATTTCCTGTAGTCATCTCTTCTACTAATACTCTAGAAATCCCCATATAAGAGGCTTCAGAAAATAATAAAGGTTCTCCATCAATAATATTTGATTCCATAAATATGTTATATTCCGATTGAATTAGATCTTTAGAATCTTGAGATAATTTGGGATATATTGTTGTCATAAAATCAAATTCTTTAGAATCTGATGAACCGATGTATTGTTGTTGATATTCGTAGATTGCTTCATTATAGTACCCTTCAATTCCATCTGTACCAAGCAATTCTTGAAATGCTGTGGCTTTGTCTGCAATAGATTTAACAGGAACAGCCTTTTCTGCTGTTCTAGCGATTCTTGAGAACGGAGGTGGGTTCTTAAGTACAAAATTAGTTAAAGTCGCCTCAGACCCAACAATGTTAAGTGCAAACACAGGTAAAATAATAAAATATATCAACACATATCCATTGATAAATGCAAACACTGCTCCAATATAATTATTTTTCTTACCTAGTTTAGCCCTCATATTTTCATTAAGTAAATACCTTTTTGCATATCTTGAGAAAATAAAAATCAAAGTAAACAGTAAAAAGTAAGTAATAATATAAACCAACATCATTCCAATAGTGTATTTAAATCCTCCAAACAAATCATTTATTAAAGAGAATATAAATGACTCTGATAAAGGAACATACATGTAAGCTGTTATGTACTTTCCAAGGTAGTAAATAATAATGAACGGCAAAATAAGGTTAATGGATAACCTTATTTGCTTATGTCCTCCTGAAATGTATCCGTATAAGATATACGAAGCAAATATGAGAACTAATATGTAATCAAAATTAAAATCAAATGCTATATTCGGGATCATTACTTCACCCCCTGGATGCATTGTGCAAGAGAAACCCCGAGAGGGTTTCTCTTATTTATTATATCTTATTTTTATAATTAATTGAATTCAATTTATTAAGGTGTTGTTGTTCCACTACCACCTGTTAGTAAGTCTTCAAATTCTGAGAAGTCGCTCGGATCTATAGTTTCCTCAAAAGTATTTAAGAAAGCTTCTTGTGCCACTTCATCTAACAGTTCGAATGTTGTAAACATATCAGTAATATCATCAGGGTTTACATCAACCTCAGGATCTGTTAATGCTGTTTGAAGATCTAAAACATCTTCGTAAATTGCATTTTGGTTTGGATCTGTTAAGTCTAATGCATCAGCTAAACCATCTGCAAGTTCTCCAGTACCAATAGCTTCATTTAGAGTTGTAGATAATGCGTCTAATATATCTTGTAATCCTTGATCATCTGGTACTACTTTCAAGAATATTGCACCTTCTACTACTCCAATTTCAGTAATACTAAATGTTGGGTCATTTGAATTTTCTTTACCATCTTGTAATAGTTTTGATAATGAATTAGCAGAAATAATTAATTGTCCTAAATCATTAAATTCAACAAATTCAAGTGAATCCATGTTAGCCAAAACCTCTTTAAATGCATCAGTTTGCTCGAATACTGTATAATCTCCATCGGCTTCATCAAAGTCTTTACCAATAGTTATTCTGTTAAAATCAAACACTAATTCTGTAGGGTCAGCAGAAACATTGACAGTTTTAATTTCTAATGCTGAATTAATTCCAGCAACTTTGAAAAATGCTTTAACATAAACTTCTGCTCCAGCTTCTCCTTCTTCAAATTCAAACCATAAAGCTTTAAGTCCGATTTCAATTTGATGTAAAACACCATCTGCATCTTCATATTCTTGGATTTTCGTCATATCAGCAAATCCTTCTGCTCCAGAATAAATCAGTTTATTAACAACACTTTCATTAATATAAAACTCTGAGTTACCTGTAAGTGCACTATTAAATATGTACTCAGCAAATGAATCAGTTAAATATGCTTCAGGATCAAATGCATCTGGATCAAATTCTCCAATTACGTCTACACCATCTACATTTTCCATGAAATGTAAATCATATAAATAATTAGGGATATCGATTATATCTTCACTTTTCAACAATGATACTGCTACAGAAAGTGAAATTTCATCGTCATCTACATCAAATAAAACATATTTAGAAAATATAACATTTAATACTTCTTGTGTCAGTATTTCCTCTGGTGTTGGTTCAGTTCCATCATCATTACTATTAATACTATCAATCAATTCTTGTTTAAGAACTGTATATGACATATCAGCTTGTTCAAATACACCAATTGAACCTTCAGTATCAAGTTCAGAATTCAAATCAATACCAGCTGCATCTAAAATAGTTGTAATTAATGTTCTTGGTATTGGCAAGTTTCCTGCTTTGATTTTGTCAAAAGCAAATTTATACTGATCTTGTTCTGAATCATCAGTAACGATGAAACTTAATTGAACAAGTGTTTTATAGGCAATACCATCTGAAGCTGATAGCTCTAAATAAACATTAACAATTAATTTACCTTCATTTACTCTTTCATCACCATTTTCAATGTCTTCAAATTCAACCCAAACACCAACTAATTTACCTTCAATGTTTGAATCTGCATTTATTTCGAATGGTTCATAAAGGATATAATTACACTCTTCTTCTGTTGAAGTTTCTGCACAATTATCATTTGGCATGTAATTAGGATTAATTGCATCTTCGCCTTTTGTGATAGTCTCAAAAATTGCTGTATTTATGATATCTTCACTAACATTAAAAATCATGTCATCTGTTAATGAGTTTTCTACATCGTTTAATGAATCATCTAATTCTTGATACAGCATCTTTTGATAATCTGCATCCTCAGAGTAAAGGTGCGTAGGCATATTTACATCACCACTACCGTCATACATTATTGCCAGTAACAATACTGGAGTCCCTATTATAATTCCGATTGGGACAAATATTACTAATAAAAACTTTTTCATAAAAATCTCCTCCATTTTGAAATCAATTATAGGTATATTATATTATTTTAATGT
>Ga0102829_1000150_pt1 | contig 21753 bp, 19 predicted proteins | sample ColrivemetaGS575_FD_84510 | JGI IMG/M metagenome (GOLD analysis project Ga0102829, IMG submission 84510) | Estuarine microbial communities from the Columbia River estuary - Freshwater metaG S.575 | ecosystem: Environmental > Aquatic > Marine > Intertidal zone > Estuary | place: USA: Columbia... | reverse complement strand
TGCGCTTCCCGACAGTCTGGCGACCAAATATCCCCGCGCGGGAGAAGAATGGGCGTGGTTCTGGCTATGGCCGGCACCAGGTGAGAGCACCGACAAAGCAAGCGGCATCGTGCGCCGGCATCACCGGCATGAGGAGGGCTTTTCCAAGGCTCTCAAGATCGCAGTGCGGCGCTCGGGTGTATCGAAGCGGGTGACCGCGCACACATTCCGCCACGGCTTCGCATCGGCCTATCTGGAGCACGGCGGGACCATCGAGGAACTGCGGGAGTTGATGGGGCACACCAGCATCGAAACTACCAAAATCTATCTGCACTGCCTGCCGCGGTTGGCGAGCCGGGCCGTCTCGCCACTCGATCACGCTACCAGCAACATCACGGATTTCAAACGCAGCGCATGAGTTCCAAGACACCTTTCCCCTATCCCCTGCAGCTCGGAGCATTGGAAGAATTTTGCCACCCGGCTACCTGCCACCTGCTTTCCGCCCCCCACGTCACCGGCTCCGGCCGCGACAGCGCCGTCCTCGCCGGCAATGGCTACCTCGCAATCCGCGTCTCGCGCGGACTTTGGATGGATTCCGATTTTTCACCGGCTCCGCCCGGATTCTTCGCCCGGCTCGAAAAACTCCCATGGGGCCGTCACGGCGACCTTCCGGCCGGAGATTGGCGCGCCATGCACGACGTCCGTCCAAGTCTATTCCGCAAGCCGCCCATTTCACCGTGGCTTGGCGCGCGTGTGGCACCATCGCCCGTCTGCTGCGTCGCGGAACGTCACCGTATCCGCCTCCATCACCTCCAACTCATCTCCCGCCTGCCGCGCTGCGAAATCTGGTGCGGTGATGCCACCGTCATGGAGCCCCTCTTTTTCCGATTTTCCTCCGGGGCCGGAATCATCGCCTGGGACAAGTCCCTCCACGATCCGAAAAACAACATCCGCGTCGCGGTCTCCATCTTCAATCCCCGCCGCTGCCCGATCACCGGCCAGCGCGTTTCAAGCTGAGATCCCCTATCACAACCCATGTCACTCGCCGCCACTACCTACGTCCTGCACCGCCGCTACGGCAACCAGACCCGGAAACTCATCATGATCGCCATCGCCGATTTTGCCGACGACTCCGGCAAGGCATGGCCGTCGATCGACACCCTCGCGGCCCGCGCGGAATGCTCCCGCCGCTCAGTCCAGGAACATTTGCAGCACCTCCGCGCCGCCGGTGATCTTGTGATCGTTCCCAATGCCGGAAGATCAGGAACCCACCTATATCGTATCATTTTTAAAAAAAATGACGATTCCGCACCACCTGTTGTGGGGGGTGCGGGATTTGCACCCCCCGTGCAAACGGCCGCCGGGAATTTGCACGGGGGGGGTGCAAATGGCCGCCGCTCATCTGCACCCGAACCGTCAGGAACGGTCATTGAACCGTCAGATGAGAGAGCCCCCTTACCCCCGCCAGGCGGGGGAAACGCGCTCGGCGACGGGGAATTGCTCGCAAAAATAAACCACCTCCGGCCCGCATGGCTCGAATGCCCGGCCCTCACCCGCCGGGAAGGCCGAATCTTCCGCGGAAATCGCGCCGCGCTCGCGGCGATTGATGCCCGCCACTGGCCGATCATGGCGGCCTACCTCAAGGCCGGCATCCCAGAAGGATCGCCACGATTCCAGCCGCAGAGCCGCGCGCAATTCCTCGACTCCCCCACCGACGTCCTCACCCACGCGCTCCAGTGGCACCGCAAGCGCGAAGGCCGCCAGCCACCGAAGCCTCCGGCGCAACCCGTCAACAACGAACCGGTTCCCTCCGAGGAAATCCGCGGAATGCTCTCCCTCACCCCAGCAAAACCATGAAAACCGCCGATATGATGCAAGATGCGAAACAGGACCACCGGACGAAGGACGCGCAGAAGCCGCGCAGCAAGGAACGGATCCGGCGGGTGTTGGAACTCGTGGCGGAAATCCGCGGAGTGAACGCGGATAGCATACTGCTCACGCAGCGTGAGAGCGAGCGTGTGGCGAGCGCGCGGAGCATGGCGATGGCGGCATGCGTGGCGGTGGGTGTTCCGCTGTGCCATGTGGCGCGGGCGTTCCGACGCGATTGGGCGACGGTGTGGGCGGCAGAGGTGCGGGCCAGCCGGCAATACCAAAACAGCGCGAATTACCGGACGGAATGGGACAAGATCACCGCGGGACTTCATTTATCGGAGATTGAATCATGATGCCGAACACCCTCACAGAATCCCTGCAATCCATCCCTCTCCCCAAGGACGTCCGGCACCAGCGCTTTGCGGATTTTGTCTTGCGGGGGAGCTCCCTGCTAGATGCCTACCTCTCCGCCGGATTCAAGGCCAAGGGCAAGGCAGCCAAGTCGGCAGCCTCGCGCCTCCGCCAGCATCCGGATGTCGCCGCCTACATCACGGCCGTCCAGAAAATCGCCGCAACCGGATCCGTTATGGACCGCCAAGAGGCGATGGAATACCTGACGAGGAATGTCCGCACTCCCATCGGCGAGATCGATGAATCCAGCGACCTCGCCCAGGAAGTCACGCGTGATGAAGTTGGCGAGGAAACCATCCGCACCAAGATCAAGATGCCCGGTAAAATCGAAGCCATCGACCGGCTAGCCAAGATGTTGGGATGGTTCGAGCCGGAGGTGCAGAAGGTTCAATTCGAGGTCATCATCGGACCCAATGTCGAAGCTTAAAATACGCATCGACGCACGGCCGCAGTTTCTGCCGTTCGTGCAATGCGAGAAGCGATGGAGCGTTCTCGCTGCCCACCGGCGCGCGGGCAAGACGGTCGCGGTCTGCCAGAAGCTGCTCAAGTGCGCGCTCACCCACACTCGCCCGGGTCCGCCGCTGCGCTATGCCTACATCGCGCCAACCCGCGACCAGGCGAAAGACATCGCATGGGGCTATTTGCAGGACTTCACGGCCAAGGTCCCCGGGGCGGTCCCGAATCAGGCGGAACTGAGGATCAGCCTCGCCAACACCGCGCACCCGAGGGGAGCTTCGATCCGTCTCTATTCCGGCGAGAACTACGAGCGGATGCGGGGCTTGTATTTCGATGGCGTCGTTTCTGACGAGGATGCCGACATCCCGCCGGCAGCGTTCGACTACGTGATTCTCCCGTGCCTGCTCGACTATGAAGGCTGGCACACGAGGATCGGCACGCCGAAAGGGCGCAACGCGTTCTGGCGGGCGCTCAGCGAGGCCAAGGCCGATCCGGAGAATTCCTACGCGCTGATCCTCAAGGCGAGCGAGAGCGGGATTCTTTCCGATTCCGCGCTGGCCTCGATCCGCGCTCGACTCACGCCGGAGGCATACGCCCAGGAAATGGAGTGCGATTTCTCGGTGGGCAGGCCGGGAGCGATCTACGCCCGTTTGATGGAGGCCGCGCTTGCGGAAAACCGAATCATCGATTTCCCATGGAGCCGCGAGCATCTCGTTTATACAACTTGGGACCTTGGCGCTCCTCAGAATACCAAGGTCGTTTATTGGCAGTTCGTCGGCCGGGAAATCCATTGCATCGACCACGATACCGACCTCGACCTCACGCCCGCAGCCCGCGTCGCACACATGCGCCAGAAAGGCTACTATTTCGCGTCCCACCTCTTTCCCCACGACGCGGGGGCGCGGGAACGATCCGGAGACAATTTCGAGGAAGTCATGCGCAAGGCCGGGCTGCAAAACATCAAGGTGATTCCCCGGTGCCCGGACATATGGCCGGGCATCACCAAGGTGCAGGAGCTGTTTCCGCGCTTCGTGTTCCACTTGACCCGGACCAAGTATCTCCGCGATGCGCTGGAGTCCTACCACCGGAAAGAGGACAAGAAAACCGGGTTCATCAAGAGCGAGCCCGAGCACGATTGGAGTTCTCACGATGCCGACGCCGTGCGCATGCTCGCGGAAGCCATGATGGACGGTCTTATCAAGGATGGCCCGCAGCCCGCCGGAGGCAAGGTCATCTCCCCAATCGAGGGATTCGGGGATGCGACACCGCGCCGGCGCCGGTCTCAAGTCATCTCCCCGTTCGATTGACCCATGATCCCGACCTATCAAGCCGCCGCGGAGGAGATTTTCCGCGATGTCGTCAACGGCCCGGAAAGCTCCGGAGTGCCGGAGATTTTGGCGATCCTCAAACGGCACTTCGATCCCGTGATTTCCGCGGCGAAACCGGTATCTCTCGCCGATAGGATCGCGGAGATGGTGCCGGAGGATGAAGATGGGGATGAGCAGGCTCCGCATCGTTCCAAGGTCATCCGGCCGTTTTGATATTGGCGGAGACCCGCGGAATTGATCGGCCTGCGGAAGCGGGCTAGAAGCGCCGCAAATGGGATTTTCAAAGCCGAAAGCCGTCACGCAGGAGCCAGCGCCGCCGCCGGTGACCACGACCAGCGCGGACGCCGCGCGCGCCGCGGATGAGGAGCGCCGCAAGCAGGCCGGGCGCGACGGCTACACCGCGACGATGAACCCCAAGGCCGGGCGCAAGACCCTGCTTTCCGCACCGGCCGCCGCGAAAGCCGCGGATGCGCCTACCCGAAAAACCCTCCTCTCCGCGTCCTGATGCAGGAAACCGCCAAAGCCGTCCTTGCCCGCTGGGGGCGCATGCTCTCCGACCGCTCGCCGTGGGATTCCGAGTGGCAGCAAGTCGCAGATCTCGGCATGCCGCGCAAGGGCAACATTCTCGGCAACCAGGTGGGGCCCGGCGGGCAGCCGGCCAACAAGCTCTATGACACAACGCTGATCGAGTGCATCGCGACGCTGGCCAGCTTCCACGCCACCAACATCACGCCCGCGGGATCGCAGTGGTTCGCGTGGGAGGCTCCGGAGGGGATCAAGAGCGACGAGGCGGACGGATGGTATAACAAGGCCAGCGAAACCGCCGTGAAGATCATGGCGGGGAGCAACTTCCACACCATGCTGAACGAGGCTTTCGAGGACCGTTCCGGTTTCTCGATATCGTGCATGGGGGCGATGCCCCACCCGGAAAACCTGATTTCCTTCCAGACGCATCCCATCGGCTCCTATTGTTGCGAGGAGGACGCGGACGGAAACGTGAACACCATTTTCATCCGCCGTCCCTATTCCATCTCGCAGATCCACGAGATGTTCGGCGAGCAGGCGATTGCCAAAAACGACAAGCTCTCAAAGAGCCTGGCCGCCTTCACGGAAAAGGGGATCAACGCCGAGCACATCGTCATCCACGCCGTCTTTCCGCGCATCAATCGGGACGCGACGAAGCGGGACATCTTCAACATGCGTTTCGCCTCGTGTTGGGTTTGCGAGGACGGCAGGGACGAAACCCGGATGCTCGAGCGATCCGGATTCGAGGAGCTGCCCTACATGGTTTCGCGCTATCTCAAATCGTCCGGCTCCAAACAGCAATACGGATTCGCGCCGTTCCAACAGGTCAAGGCCGCGGTGCTCAACGTCAACCGCACCAAGCAGATTCTGCAAGTGGTCCGGCAGCGTCAGGCAGTGCCGTCCATCCTCATCCCGGATGACCTGATCGGAAACATCGACCAGCGCCCAGGCGGCAAGACCGTCTTCAACGGCAAGAACTCCAACCTTCCCCAGGAGTGGCTCAACAAGGGCAACCCGCAAGGTCTCATCGAGGAAATCGAGGATGACCGGCAGGCCATCCGCAAGGCGTTCCACTACGACACCGCGCGCATGTTCGCGGATCGCGAGAAGCAGATGACGGCCCGCGAGGTCGCCGAGCTGGCGGCGGAGAAGCTGCTTCCCCAATCGACGACTTTCACACGCTTCACCGCGGATTTCCAAATCCTCATGGAACGGATCTTCGCGGTGCTTTTTCGCGCCGGCGCATTCGGCAAAGCCGATGAAATCCCCGCATCGGTGATCCGCAGGACCGCCGGCGGACTGGCCGAGGTGCCGCCGCCCAAGGTGATCTATCAATCCCGCCTGGCGCTCGCCATCCGTCAGGCAGAAACCGCGGCTGCGGATCGCATGATCGAGCGCGCCATCAATCTGGCCGCCGGCGGAGACGCGTCCGCCCTCGAAAACATCGACGTTGACGAGTATCTCCGCCGCACGGCCCGCAACGACGGGATCGATGAGAAAATGCTGCGACCCGAAAAGGACCGCGACGCCATGCGCGACCAGAAAGCGCGCGCCGCCCAGCAACAGGCCGAGCTCGAACAGGCGAAACTCGCCAGCGAGGCGGCGCGCAACGCCGGCGTGAAGATCCCTACACCCGCCTGATATGCCTGATTTCCTTGAAGATCCCATCGCGCTGTTCGAGGCACAGCAAGCCGCCAAGGCGAAATCCGAGCGGGATTATTTCCGGGCGACGCGCGAACTCTTCAACACCGTGAAGGGCCGCAAGTGGCTCTCGCTCGCCATGGCGCGCACGAACTACATGGGCAGCGTCTTCGACGCCGCGGACGGCATGAATCCGACCACCGCCGCGCACCGCGACGGCTTCCGGGCGTTCATCTCGGAAATTCTCAACTCCGCCTACGACGGCAAATCCAAACCAGAAACCGACCACGACGATGAATGACCGCTTCCACATCTACCAGATGCGCCACCTTTTCAAGGGAGACGATCCCATCGGAAAGTATGACGTGCAGACCCACACACTTCGCCTGAACGACGCGTTCGGAGGTCTCCGGGACGAGGCCAAGGCGTGGTTCATGCGGACCCAAGGAATCCCCGTTTCCGTGCTGGTCGGTGACGAGGTGGTGAAGGCCGCCGCGCCGCTGATGGAGTTTCCGGAAGAAATCCGCGCGCTCATGACGCCTCACCAGGGTCACCACACGCCCGCCGCGGTGGATTACGCCCGGAAGAACTTCCCGCGCGAGGAGTTCGAACGCCGGTATCAAGGAAGCGTGCCGTTCGACATCGCGCCGGCCGCTCCATCCGCTCCCGCGCCGCAGGAGATGACCGGCCAGTCCCCGCCGCTCAACGCGCTCGGGCTGCCGGAGGGCTCGCCGGCCAACAAGAAGGAACTCGCCGCGGCATTGAAAGAGCGCGGCGTCGAGTTCGACGGCCGGGCCAAGACCGATGAGCTTGTGAAGCTCTACCTCGAAGCCATCACGCTGCGCCCGGTTTCCAACCTCACCGAACTTGAAAAGCAGACCGACGAAGAGGAGGAGGAGGAAGACTGATTTCCAAAACGCGGGGAACGCAAACGGCGAGCGAGGGGACTCATATTCCCCTGAAATATGGTTCGATTCCATCCCCCGCAACCCATCACACCCTAACCAAATCCACCCATCATGATCCTGACCCGATTCAACCGTTTCCTGTTCAACGAAGCTCCACCGGAAGGAGGCGGCGGAGGCGGCGCGCCACCGGCGAGTGGCGATCCTCAAGCACCTGCGCCACCTGCACCTGGCGGAAACGTGCCCCCACCGGCGAATGCTCCGCAGCGTCCCGAGTGGTTCCCGGAGAAATATTGGAAGGATGGCGGGCCGGCCGATGTCGAGACGCTCGCCAAGTCCTACGGCGAGCTCCAGAAGGCGTTTTCCGCCAAGAATCCGCACCTTGCCGAAGTTCCCGCCGATCCATCCGGCTACGCGTTCAAGCCGGATCAGCTGCCGGAAGGCGTCCAATGGTCGGATGATGTCGCCTCCAAAATGGCCGCGGTCTTCCACAAGGCCCAGATTGGAAACACCCAGGCAAAAGCCGTCGCGACGGCCTTCGCCGAACTGGAAGCCGAGAATCTCGCCGCGGCGACCAAGGCGTATGATGACAAGATCACCGCGGATCGTCAGGCGCTGGAATCGAAATGGGGCGGACCCGAAGCCTACGAATCACGGAAGCAAGAGCTGGCCGCCTACGTCACCGAACAGCTCGGCGAGGACCCGAACGACGCCGTGCTTTTCTCCAGTCCGCGCGTGGTCGAGTTCCTCGCGAAGGAACGGGAATACGTGAAGGCTCTCGAAAAACAACTCGGCGAGGACGCGCTGGCCCGCGCGAAAGGCTCCATCGCTCCCAGGTCTTCGTTCACCTCATCGCCTGACGAGGCCATGCGCATCATGAACGATCCGGCCCACCCGGACCATGCCGCGTGGCAGGCCGGGGAAGACGGCGTGCGCAAGAAGGTCTATGCCCTGCTAGGCGCATCCGAATGATTCCCGCGATGGATAGCGCCGGAGCGTCGGATTGATGGGTTTTCACGACGCTCCGGCGTGATTTGATATTGGCAGACCATCACGATATTGCCCGCGTCTCAGGATCGCGTTAGACGGAAGACCGAACGCACCGACCCGGATCGGCGGACACCCTCGTTAGAGGCCCGTGGCAGAAAGGACACTCGGAAGACTCAACCCTTCTGAAATTCCAACCTCACTTCTACCACCACCATGAGTGTTTCCCTCACCACCGTTCAGGCCGCCCGCACCGTCTTCCAGGAAGGTTTCATGCGCGTCGCCCAGCAAACCCAATCCCGTTTCCGCGAGCTTGCGGACGTGAAGACCGGCCTCACCGGCAAGAGCCACGTCTTCAAGAAGATCGACAAGACCGAGATGGAGGATGTCACCGGCCGTCTCCAGCCGACTATCGGCGAGGAGCAAACCTGGCAGCACCGCTACCTCTTCCCGCGCAAGGCCCAGAAAACGAAGATCCTCGACGAGGACGACGCTTTCGAGCTGGCGCTGGCCGTCGCGCCCAAGGGGGAGATCATCACCGAGATCACGAGCGCCGCGAAACGCCGCATCGACAAGTATTTCATCGAGGGCATTCTCGGCACCAACTACGAGGGTTCCGAGGAAAACGTGCAGGCCATCGCGCTGCCGAACTCTCAGATCGTCGCCGTGAACTACCGCGAGGACGGCGGCAGCGCCAACACCGGCCTGACGCTGATCAAGCTCGCCCAAGCCAAGGCGATCTTCCAGCGCAACGAGGTGTTCGGTCAGGACGTGGACGAAGAGGACGGCAAGCTCTGCATGGCCGTCTCCGCGGACGAGCTGAAAAACCTGCTCATCGACGCGACCCAGGTCGGTTCCGCGGACTACAACGACGTGAAGGCCCTTGTGGACGGGAAGATTTCCTATTTCATGGGAATCCACTTCATCCGCTCCCAGCAACTGCCGACCACCACGCCGGCCGGGAACAAGATCACGCGTTCCTGCCCGATGTGGGTGACCAACGGTGTTCGCATCGGTTTCTGGACGGACATCACGACTTCCATCAAAGAACTCTCCAATCCGGACGGCGCGATTCAAATCCGCGGCCGTATCCGCTGCAACGCGTGCCGCAAGGACGAAATCAACGTGGTGAACATCCTCTGCGAGCAAGCCGCCTGATCCATCCGCCAAACCTAATTAGAAAGAACCACCACCATGGCCAACGTCCTTTCCGCCAACTACTCCGCCCAGCTCCTCGCCCTTTCCAAGGGCCCGGGGCGTGGCGTCGCCGCCCCCACCAGCGGGGGCAACCTCCGCTTCCTCACCGACAAGGCTTCCATCCCTGTCGGAGCTCCGGCCGTCGCCACCGCGACGGATTACATCCGCTTCATGAAGCTCCCAAAGGGCGCGGTGATCCACCGCAACCTGTGCTATCTGTCGACCAACCACACCGCGACCATCGCCGGCAAGCTCCAGCTTGTGCCGCTCGACGGTTCCGCGGTGCAGGAAATCACCGGCGTGACCGCCAATCTGGAAACCACGGAAAGCACCTCCGTTCCGGATGCCGCGGATGATGTCGTCGTGGCGGCCGATAGCTGGGTGCAGTTCGTGCCGGGCGCGGATCTCACCATTGCCTCGACCGCCAAGGATCTCTGGCTCCGCATCGGATTCAGCCAGACCTATTGATCCCGGGCGCCGGGCCGATTCATGACCCCGGCGGATGCGTGGCAGCGTGTCCGCCGGGTTTTTCTTTGCTGCCGATCCCGCCATGACCAAAACCGACATCGCCAATCTGGCACTGAGCAAAATCGGGGAAAGCCTGATTGATGACATCACGGACAGCGGGGACCGCCGCGCGCGGCTGGCCTTGTTGCATTACGAGCCGGCGCTCCGGGAAATTCTGCGGGCGCATTTCTGGCTTTTCGCCATGGCGGTGCTTCCGCTCTCCGCTCGGGAATTCCGGGTGTATTTCCCGGCAGCGTGGCCCGCACCGACTGCGGTCCAGTTCATCACGGTCGGAGGGAACCCGACTGTGAGCGGTCAGCCGGTGACTTTTGAAACGCTGATCTATGCCGGCGAATACAACGGCCGCCCGAAATACACGAACACGGGGAATCAAATCGATTACACCCAATCGCTGATGTGGATTCCCTATTCCGCGGGGTGGGTTCTGATCCGTTATGATTCGGTGAATTCCATCAACCGGGAGTGGACGGCGGTTCAGAATGTCGCCAGTCCGGATCTCATCACGAATCCATTCGTTGGCTTCTCTCCCGCGGCGGGCACGCCAACGGTGGCGCTGGTCGATTATCCCTCGGCGTTTGCCGGGCAATGGGTGAGGCACGGGGACGCGGCTCCCTATGCGTGGTATCAGTCTGATAGTGCCGGGGAATGGCAAGCCAAGGATGCGTTCCGCAATCCGGCGCATCCGGGGATGCTTGGTTGGGAAAAGGCGTGGACTTCGCCCGGGCTGGTGAAAACGAAAATGGTGCGCGATGAGAACGGCGGGAAGATTGAGAAGTTCGATCTGCGGCGCGTCGATGGGGCGACTCTGATTCTCACTGACGATTATGATGCCGCCAGTATCGAGGGTGTGGAGTTTCTGGACGATCCGGACGCTTACGATCCTCTCTTCGTCACCGCGTTCTCGACGCTGCTGGCCGCGCGCCTGGCGCGGGCTATCACCGGCAGCGAGAAGGCGGAAAGCGACCTGCTCTCGCTCTATCACAACGTGGATCTTCCGGCCGCACGCACGGCGGACGGTCACGATTCCCAATCCAACGAAAACCATCCGCTGGCGGAACTCGTGGACGGTTCCCTCACCGGCACCCGCGGCAGCTTCTTTCCCGTAGACGACGAATGATCGTTTCCCAACAAGTCAGCTTTGACGGGGGCGAGTGGTCGCCGAAACTCGATTGCCGCGCCGATCTTGAAAAATACGGCTCGGCCTGCCGGCTGGTCGAGAACTTCATCCCGCTGCCCCAGGGCGGGCTCGTCAAGCGGCCTGGAATGACGCTGCGCGGCTCGATGCCCGGAAATCCGGCGGACGGCCGCCTTGTGGAGTTCGAGCTTCGCGCGGCGAATTCCATCGTGATCGCCATCGGTGACAACATGATGATCTTTTTCAAGGACGGCGCGCCGATCACCTCCGGCGGGATCGTGGTCACGCTAGGCTGTCCGTGGAATGACGGCACGCTCAAGCTGCTGCGCTGGAAGCAGATCAACGACGTGATGATGTTCGTTCACCCGGGCCATCCGCCGAAGATCCTCTCCCGCGTTTCGGATACCAACTGGACGCTGGAAAACTTCGTGCCCGCGAGGAACCACGCGTTTCTTCCCGAAAACCTCGACCGGACCATCCGCATCACGAGCACGTTCAAGGTGAACGCGGATTTCACTACGTGGGCCACCGGTCAGGCATACAAGGTGGGCGACCGGGTGAAGCGGTCGAACGTCTATTACCTCTGCGAGCAGGATCACACGTCCTCGTCCTCGAACGAGCCCGAGGACAAGCCGACGTATTTCGACAGCGAGGAAGAGGAAAACCGGCTTCTGTGGACGCGGGAGTATGTGGACACGTCGAGCACGAAGGGCCAGACGGTGACCTTGACGTGCAACAAGGCATTGTGGACGGCCGCCCACGTCGGATCGGTGTGGGAGCTGGCGCACAAGCGCGGACTCTGGCAGTTCGAGGCGCGGCTTCCGGTGGACAAGACGGCGACCGGATCCAATCAGGTCTATTCCAAGGCGCTGGTGGTTCAGGGGAGGTGGACGATGCAGACGTTCGGAAACTGGAACGGCAAGTTCCACGTCCAGATTTCCCGGGACCGCGGCATGTCGTGGAAAAGCCTCCGCGCCGTCCAGAGCACGGCCAAGACGCCGCGCAACGCGTCCTTTGAAGGTGAGGAGCCGAAGCGAGCTCTCATCCGGCTGATGTTCACGGACTACTCCGCCAACGGAACATCCGGCAGTCCGTATGCGATGCTGAACGTCGAAGGTGCCTATCTTCGCGGGATCGTGAAAATCACCGAGTTCACAAACTCGAAATCCGTCAAGGCGGTCACGATCACGCCGATTGAGAAGGATACCACCGATGTTTGGTCCGAAGGCGCATGGAGCGACCACCAGGGGCACCCGCGCTGCATCGAGTTCCATCAAGGGCGCGTGGTGCTCGCCGCCACATCCAAGAGCCCCCACACCATCTGGGCGAGCGCGGATGACGACTACAACAATTTCCGCCGCGGCACCCTCGCGACGGACCCGTGGACCCACACGGTGATGATCGGCCAGCGCGAGCCCATCGCCTGGCTGCTCTCCGACCGCGCGCTCGTCATCGGATCGAGCGTCGGCGAGTTCGTGATGATCGGCGCGGATTCCGACAAGCCGATCACCGCGGAGGATCGCAACGTCATGCGCCATTCGTCCATCGGCTCCCACGTCAACGGACCTGGCGTGCTGCCCGCGGACAACGCCGCGCTCTACATCCAGAAGGGCGGCCGGATTGTCCGGGAAATGGGATACCGGTATGAGAGCGACCGCTACGAGGCTGCAAATCTCACGTTGCTGGCGGATCACCTGTTCAAGGGGAACGAAATCACCGACTTCGCGCTCCAGCGCGCCCCCGTGACAATCGTCTGGTTCGTGGCCGGCGGTGTGCTGCACTCGCTGACCTACGATCGCTCGCAGAACGTCGCGGCGTGGGCGCGGCATCCCACGGCCGGAACGGTGGTTTCCGTCGCCTGCATCCGCAAGCCGGCCGAGGACGAGGTTTGGTTTATCGTCCAGCACGGCACCGAGTGGACCGTCGAGAGGTTCGCAACCGGCCTGATGAGCGAGCCCGCGGACGCCGGACAGTGGTCGGATTGCTGCCAGACGCTCGCATCGCCCTACAATTTGGCGGGAAATCCGCTGCAAGGGCTCACGGTGGTCGGCATCCACAACGGCGCGATCATCGGCCCGGCCACGCTCAACAGCGGGTTTTTCACCGGCCTGACCGGAAACGTCACGCTTGGCCGTCCCTACTCGGCCAAGGTTATGCCCATGACTCCGGTCCTACAGCTCCAGAACGGCACCTCGCGCACCCGCGAGATCCGCATTCATGAGGCGGTGCTGTCCCTCTATCAAAGCCGCGGCGGCAAGATCGGCGAGGATCCGGCGGGCACGAAGTTCGATCCCGTCCGCGCGGATTCCGGCACGATGTTCACCGGCGAGAAAGCGGTTTCATTCGACGGCCGTCACGGCACGGCGGGCGCGTTCTGCGTGGTTTCCGACGAACCGCGGCCGTTTTTCCTCCGATCCCTCATCCTCAAATTCAACGTCTATGGCGATGCTGGTTGAACCTTTCCAAGCCCGACACCTCCCGGCCATCCAATCATGGTGGGCCGCCCGCGATCATGGAACCATGACCGAGGGCATCCTTCCTCCGGTCGGCCGCGTCGCCGTGGATGAGCATGGACCCGCCGCCGCCGCGTTTCTCTATGAGCCCGCGGGATGCGATGTCGCCATCATCGACTGGCTGGTTTCCCGCCCGGGTCTGCAACTCTCCGCCGCGCGTCTCGCCTGCCGGCTGATCCTCTCCGCGCTGGAAGATCACGCCAGATCTACCGGCCGCGGCATCCTGTTCGCCTCCGTCACCCGGGAATCCATGCGCCTCGAAGCCGTCGCCTGCGGATTCCACCTCGCCGAGCCCAACGCCATCCACCTCGCGAAAACCCTCTGACCATGTTCGATCTATCCAATCCGGTCGGAATCGACGAGCTCGAGGCGGCTATCGTCGCTTCTGACAAGCCGCGCGCGGAGTGCCCGGTGGTGCACCGGTTCACGCCCGGCCTCTACATCCGCGAGATCCACATTCCGGCCGGAACGCTCCTCACCAGCATGGAACACCGGCTGGAACACCCCTTCGTGATTTCCAAGGGAAAGGTCGAGGTCTATTCGGAAACCGAGGGAGCGGTGATCTACCAGGCCCCGCATACCGGCATCACCAAGCCCGGCACGCGGCGCGGAATCCTCGCCATCGAGGACACCGTTTGGACGACCTTCCACGTCACGGAGGAAACCGACGTGGAGAAGATCGGCGAGGCGATTCTGGCACCGCATTTCAACCCGCTGCTTGCCTCGAACGATCCTCGGCTTGAGGCATGGCGGGAATACAACCACCAACCCCCAAAAATCGAATCATGAGCATGATGTATGTCGGCATCGCGTCGGTGGTGGTTTCCGCCATCGGGGCCGGGGTTTCCTACATGGGAAGCAAGCAGGCCGCCGAGGCTGCCGAAGAACAAGGGCGCGCCCAACAGGCCGCGGCAAACGCCGCCGCCCGCAATGAGGAGCTGCAGAACGCCGAGAACATCCGCCGCGAGCGCCTCAACAAGCGCCGCCGCCTCGCCCGCCTGCGCTCGCAAATGAACGCCGGCGGCGTGGTCATGAGCGATTCATCGATGGACGTTTTCGCCGAAACGGCAGGCAACATGGAACTCGCCATTCAGGACAGCGCCCGAGAGGGAAATCTGGCCGCCTCCAACATGCGCAACGAAGGCGCGGTGTCCGCGTGGGAGGCCCGAGCTCTCGCCCGAGCTACCCGCGTCGCCTCCTACGGAACGCTCCTTTCCAGCGCCTCGCAAACCGCCACGTCCTACGCATCCACCCGCTGAACCCATGCCCATCATTCCCGATTTCGATCCCGTCCGCGGCCAAGCCTCCGCCGCCGCCCCCTCGCTTGGTGCCGCGATGGCCGCGGGCAAGGCCGTGGAGAAAGTCGGCGCGTCCGTTTCCCAGGTGGGCGACGATCTCGGCGACTACCACGAGCAACTGACCCGCGCCCGCGATGCCGGCGTGAAGGCCTACGCCTCGCTGCTCATGCAGAACGCGTTTTCCGAACACGAGGCTTTCCGTATCCAGAACCCGGACGAATCCGCGTGGGAGGAAGACATGCGGCAGCGCGTGGGCGCGGTGCGTGAAAAACTCGCCGCGGAAAAAATGAGCCCGTTCATGAAGACGGAGCTCGACGCCACGCTTTCCGGCTGGGAATCCAACAGCCTGCACAGGACCCGTCTCGACGGGCTCAAGCAGGCCCGTGCCCGCGCCCGCCAGCGCATCACCAACTCCGCGGAAGCCTACAAGGCGGCCGGCGACTACCAATCCGCCCGCACCACGCTGGAAAGCGGCCGTGGCTCCGCGTTCCTGCCGGAGGAAACCGACGCCGACATCCAGCGCCTCGACACCGAGGAAAAGGACTGGCAGCGCGAGCAGGCGTTCAAGGCGGATCTCGCGGAGATTGACGAGGACCCCTTCGCCACCCGCGGGAAATACGAGTCCGCGGAAGCGCCGGAAGGCGCGGACCCGGCCGAATACGCCCGCAAGCGGGACCACCACCGCCAGCGCCTCGCCCGCGAGCAAGGGGAAATCCTCGACTCCATCCGCGACGGCATCGCCGCCGGCAAGATCCTGCGGCCGGATCAGCTCGATGAATTCCAGGACGAGCTCGGGGCCGCCGCGGTTTCCGCGCTCAAGCAGTCCATGGAAAAATCCGGAGATGAGAACCGCCGCCGGATGGTCGCGACGCCGCCGTATCAGGCGCGCATCATCGGGGCGGTTTCCGCTTCCATCGATTCTCTCGACCCGAACGACATCAACGCCCGCGTGGCGATTGAAACGCGCCTGGCGGACATCAGCCCGGGTCCCACGAAAAACCATCTGGCCGCGGAACTGGCGAAGAAGATCGCCGGGGAGGAATCCGATCCCGGGCCCATGCGCCGCGCCCGCACGATGCTGAACACCGCGTTCAAGCAGGGGTATTTCGGCCCTGTTGGATCATCCCCCGAGCAATCCACGTCCGATGTGGTGGCCGACCAGTTTTTGCAGGACGGTGCCAAGCTCCAGTCTCTCGGGTTTTCCGCCGATCAGGCCGACGCCATCATGGACCCGGAGATTTCCAACGAAAAACGCCTCGCCAAGTTCCGGGAGCTCTATCCCGCGCGGGACGCCAAGGCGGACAAGTCCGACGACTACACGCGCCGGGCCGCCCGCGCGCTGGTCGAGCGGCGTGACCGCGTGGCCAAGACGCCGGAAGAGAAATCGGCGGAGTTCCGCGATTCGTGGAAGGCTCTCCAACGCAAGGGCGAGATCGAGCGCGGCTTGATCGAGTGGCAGCGCGACCACCCGGACGGCGACGTGGAAGCGGAGCTGATGCGCCGTCTCGGCGATGCGGAAAGCGCCGCCTTCCTCGACACCATCGGGGAATCCGAATGGTTCGGCGATGAGTTCGACACGCCCGAATCTTCCGATCCGACCGTTCCCAACCTGCCGGCCGACTTCGGCGGCGCATCCGCTTCCCTGCTTCCCGAGAAATGATCACGCTTTCCCAAATCGACCCCAAGGCCCCGGGCTCCCTCGACATTCCCGCGGGCGATCCTCCCATGGACGCCGGCATGTCGTCCACCTTCGCCTCGCCGTGGATGCGCGTGCAGGAAGATCAATCCCAGGAAGAGCGCGAGCGCCGCGCCCGGCAGATTGAGAAACTCGACGCAGCCATCCTCGATCCCGAGTCGTTTTTCAAAAAGAATCCCTTCAACCCGCAGTTCGCGGACGATCCGGAGAAAGCCAGGCGGCGGGTTCTCGTCGCCGGCTACCTCCGCCACGAGAACGGCGGCAAGCCGCTGCCCATGGGGGCGGACGGTCACGAGCTGATGCGCCGCCGTGTCGCAGCACAGCGCTTCGAAGGACGCGGCGCGGAGGATGACGACGCTTTCCACGGCGAGCTCGTCAAGGCCGCCACCCGCCGCAAGGACGAAAAGGACATCCGCGGCCGGATCAGCGCCGCCGCCTTGGATGATGCCCTGATGCCCGCCGGACAATCCGGAGGATTCGCCAAGGTCCGGGAATCCCTGAAATCGCACATGGGCTACGATCCCGAGCGCGAGGCGGAGTATTTCGAGGCGTTCCACCGCACGCGGATGGCCGCCGCGGCGGGAATGGAGGAATTCCGCCCTCAACTGGATGCCGTCTGGAACGCGTTCGAAACGGAGGGCGACGTGGGAAGCGCCGCGCGTGATGCCTACGACGCCATGCCGGACGCGGAAACCCGCATGCGTTTTCTCGCCGCCCTGCGCCTGCGGGCCGGGATGCTCGCCCCGGAGCAACAGCCGTCTTTCTGGTCGAACGTCGGCAAGCAAAGCGGGCGCGATATCTCCGCGTTCGGCCGCGACGCTCTCGGATTCGTTCAAACGAACACCGAGGCGTTTTCCGACATCCGCCACGACATCGCCGGCGGCGGGATGCCGGATCTTGTGCCTTCCCAAATCCAGCGGCGTTTGCAGGATCGAGAAACCAACGCCGCCCAGGACGAGGCCACCCGCAGGGAGATGGATTTCATCGCGGACGTGCGCCACGTTCAGGAATCCACCTTCGATCCGGTGAAATACCTCGCGCCGGACTCTGATTCGGTGTTTTCAATGCGAACGCTCGAGGTCGGGGCCTACGGGATTCCCGGAGCCGTCGTCACCAGCGCGACGGCAGCAATACCGGGATTCGGCATGGCCGCTTTCTACGCGTCCAGCCACGAGGCCGCCTACCAGCAATACCGCCGCGAGTTCGAAGCCGCCGGCATGGACTACGACACCGCGGCCACCAACGCCCGCACGCTCGCGCCCGTCGCCGCGGTTCCGCAAGTGCTGATGGAGCGCCTCCAACTCAAGGCCATCCGCGGCAAGCTGCCGATGCTGGAAAGCCTCGTCCAGAAAACCACGGCCAAGGTCCCGGGCCGCGCCGGACAGTTCGCGATTCGCGGGCTGGTCGGCACGGCGGAAGAGACGGCGCTGGAAAAAGCTCAGGACATCGTTCCGTCCTTCGTGCAGGACATCGCCCACGCGCTCGAATCCGACATCCCGGACGTGACGTGGAGCAACGGCAAAAACGGCGTGCTGGATGGATTCTGGAAGGACAGCGCGTCTCTCGCGGTCACCATGCTGCCGCTCGCGATCTTCGGGGCCGGTGTCGGCGTGGTGAACGATCAGCGACGCATCGCCGAGATCAGCGCGGCCAGTGACCGGCAACTCCTCGCTCTCGGGGCCAGTCCCGAGGCGGTTTCCAACGTCCGCATGGCGAAAACCTTCGCCGAACAGACGCAGGCCGTCGAAACGCTCGTTTCCAACCTCGATCCCCAATCGGAAACCGCGCGGGCCGCCGTGGAGGAACTCAAGACCCAGCAAGCCGCCATGGAATCGCTCCGCGCCTCCGGCGCGCTGCCGGAAATGGTGCGCTCCGCTGATGGATGGTCCGTCGTGGACCCGGAAACCGGCGAGGAGGTCGGCACCTCGCCGGACCTGGCCGGGGCATGGCGCATCGCCCAATCTCATTCCGATTTCCTCGCTGACATGCGCGGCGATGCCGTCGCCTACATGGCCACCATGCTGGAAAGCGCGGATTTCCTCGCCGATGCCGATCCGAACACCACCACCCGGCTGGAACTCGGCAAGGTGATGGACATGGCCTTGATGGAGGCCGAGAACCCGCAATCAGCCGCCCGCTACGCCGCCCAGGTCGCCCTTCGCGAACAGGCCGCCGGCGGGGACGGATCGATGGCCTACGCCATTCTCGGACGCTCGGAAACCGAACTCCGCGAGAACCTCCGCCACACGGTGAACCGCATCTATCAGGGCGGTTCCGTGCTCACGGTGTTCCACGAATTCACGCACGGCAAGCGCCGCGAGGCCCGCGCCGCCGGGCGCATCACGCGCGCCGACGAAATCGCCTTCCTCCGCGCGCTCGATCAGGTCATGGCCGGCAAGCGGACGAGGAACGGCGAGGCGCTGCGCTTCATCCCGGAAAACCTCACGGATGACCGGATTTCCGAGGAACTCATCGACGAAGCCATCTCGGAGGTCATGGAGGCGGAAATCCTGCGCACCCGCGAGGGCGGCAAAACCCGCCGCACGCCTGCCAGGCGCGCCGGGGCCGTCAAGACTCCCTCCGGATTCATCACCCGCAACCTGAACGCCATCGCCCGTCTCGCCCCGGGAGCGACCGAAAAATTCTCCGCGTTCATCGACGCGGTGCGCGCCCACTTCGGCCTCGCGCTTTCCCGCGCGCTCGCGCTGCGCAAGGCGGAGAAAGAGGGCCGCTTCGACCGGGAATCCTACGACGCTTTCCTCCACAAGCTCATGGGCACCGATGATAAAGCCGAGTTCGACCGGCTTTCCTCCGCCGAGTTCCAGCGGGTGTTCCAGATGGAGGAAGATCCCGCGGACGACATTCCGTTTTCGCTCGGGCGAGGCAAACCCTTCGACATGAAGGCGGACATGCGCGCGCAAGCAGAGTGGCTGCTTGACCAGGCGCTTGCAAGAGGCTATCAATCCCTTGATGACCTCCTCGAAAAAGACCCCGAAGGCTTCAACCAACTCGGCCGGGAGTGGAGATCCGCACACCCCAGAGGAGAGGAAGGAAATCCTCCGGCTGGCGAGGGAAATCCAGAACGAGCGGGCGACGAAAGCGGCGAAGGCAAAGTAAGCCTCTCCATCGCACCATCCCGCGGGCTCGACCTGATGCGGATGGACGCCCTTTCCCGCGTCAAGAATCCCCGGCGCCGGGCGGAGATTTTCCAGCGGGTTTCCCGCGAGTTCGCGCGGCTCAAGCTCGATGCCGAGCGTCTCGAACTCACGGCCGGGTCCAAGCGCCTGCGCAAGTCACTGCTCAAGGAAGCCGCCATGCGCGAGGCCCAGCGCGCCGACGAGCTCGAACGCGAGGCCTACGCGCGCCATTTCGGAGTGCTGTCCAATGACGAACTGGTGAAGATCAAGAGCCAGCCGGTGCACGCCTACCTGAGCGATCCCCACTCGCCGCTCCGCGGCCGTCTCATGAGCCGCACGGCGGCGGTGAAGATGCACCCGGATATGTTCCTGCGGAACTCCGTGGGCGAATACGACGGCAGCGAGGGGATTTCCCGCTCGGTTTTCGGGGGCCGACTGATGCCGGATCAGGCCGCCGCGGAACTCTTCGCCGCCGGTCTCATCCGCGAGAACACGCCGGACGCCATGTGGGACGCGCTGCGCTCCGAACAGGCGATGGTGGACAAGATGAAGGAAGCCATGGGCAAGGCGATGGAAGAGATCCGCAACGCTCGCGCACAGGCGAAGGCGGAAACCAATGAATGGCTGAAGGGCGAGGGCGCGAAGCAGGCCACCGAATACTCGCCGCGTCAGGAGGTCATCCGCGCGCTCGCCGCCCTAGACGCCATCCTTCGCCCGCTGCCGCCGGAAATCCGCGGCCGGATCGGCGGATACCAGCAGATGGCCCGCATCGCCGGGGTGAAGGAGCAAGTGGCCTTCCTCAAGGAAACCATCGCCAAGGCGGACGCGGCGATTGAGACGTGGATGCGCTCCGCGCTCGATCAGGAATTCCGCGACCTGCTCAAGCAAACGCGCCCCGAGCGGGATGAGGCCGGGCGCAAGCCGCGCGGCAAGATCGGCGCGAACGTCCACGACCTGTTCCGCGCGGTCGAGGAATCCATGGGGCTGGAAGGTCACGAGGTCGAGGCTGTCGCCGCCGGGCTCGAAGCCCAGGCAGATCTTGAAACGACCAGCGAGGAGCAACGCGCCCACCTGCTCATGGAAGCGAATCTGATCCGCCTCGCCGGGAACTGGCTCAAGGCGGACGCCGCGCGCCGCGAGGCCGCTCTGGAAGCCGCCGCCAAGGCATACTACGGCGGCTACATGGAGGCCATGATCAAATCATCCGCCCGCCGCTCGCGGATTGCCGCCGCCCGCGCGAAACTCCGCATCGCCACCGGCAAGGCCGGCGAGCGGATGGAGGTGATCGAGCGCGAAATCAAGGACAGCGGCACCAAACTCGGCCGCGCGAAAGAATGGCTGCTCTCGCTCTACTCGTTCGACCAGGTGCTTTCCCTCGCGTTCGGGGAGAATTCGGAAACGGCCGCCATGCTGCGGGATTGGGAGCTTCGCGCCTCCAACGCCAAGGAGGACGCCATCCAGCGCGCCAATGACGAGCTGGAAAGCCTGCTCGAATCCCTCGCCGGCGGGAAATACCAGGGCGAGGCACTGCGCTGGAATCTCGGCACGGATCGCAACATCACCGTGACCGATTGGAAGGGGCGCAAACAGACGTTTTCCCAGCTCGAAGCCATCACGTTCACCCTGATGTGGGATCAGGAAGACGGCCGCCGCCACATGGAGGGCATCACCGACGACGAGGGCAACGTGATTTCGGATTGGCACTGGCGCGAGGAAGACCGCGAGGCGGTCGAGCGCCAGCTTTCCAAGGACGCGCTCGCCGTGCGCGCCCACATCCGCGAGGCCTACGCCGCCGAGTATGACCGGATCAACGCGGTGTTCTCGGACCTCTACGGCGTGAACATGCCGCGGCACAAGAACTACGCGCCGATCACCGTCGCCCCCACCCAGCAACCCGGCGGACAAATCGCGGACCCCGTTTCGGGATCGATGATCGGGCCGGGCCTCACGCCCGGATCGCTCAAGAACCGGTCGAACACGGCCGTTGCCAAACCGGATTTCCGCGACGCGATGCAAACCTTCATCGCGCACAACAAACAGATGGAACATTTCATCGCCTACGCACCCTTCGCGAGCGAGGCCATGGCGGCGCTCAATAACCGCGAGGTTCTGGATTCCATCAAGGCGAAGGCCGGCAAGGAAGCC
>Ga0102829_1000147_pt1 | contig 21876 bp, 27 predicted proteins | sample ColrivemetaGS575_FD_84510 | JGI IMG/M metagenome (GOLD analysis project Ga0102829, IMG submission 84510) | Estuarine microbial communities from the Columbia River estuary - Freshwater metaG S.575 | ecosystem: Environmental > Aquatic > Marine > Intertidal zone > Estuary | place: USA: Columbia... | reverse complement strand
GTGGAGGGGGACGGATTCGAACCGCCGAACCCTAAGGAACAGAGTTACAGTCTGTCGCGTTTAGCCTCTTCGCTACCCCTCCAAACGTGCAAATATTATTCTATCCTAATTGAATTAGAAAATCAAGTTATTTTTTTAATGGATATTTAACCAAGTTTTTAACCAGTTTTTCTCTAATAATTTCTTCAATATTAAACCCTAAATCATACGCCATTGCAATACTGTATATTAAAACATCAGCAATCTCTTCTTTTACATTTTCAAGATCAGCATTTTCTGGACCCCACTGATAGTTTTCAAGAAGTTCAGCAGCTTCTATAATTATTGATTTCGCAAGATTTTCAGGTCTGTCATTTTCTCTCCAACCTCTTTGATCTCTAAACTCTATTATTTCATCTATTATTTTTTTCATAAAAAACCTCCCAGAATTATCTAACATTTATTATAGTAAATATTCACTGAACTTACAATCAAAAACAATATAAGATGTGTGAGTTTTGTGAAAAAAAAGCATTAATAATTTTAGATATGTTATATTAATAATAGGAGGTGATATCATGAACAGCACTATTTTAATAATTGAAGATGAATTAAGTTTATTAAATATCTTAGCTGCATACTTTAAAAAATCTGGTTTTAACACCCTAATAGCTAAAAATGGTTTAGAAGGTTTAGAATTATTTAAGTCTAGTAAAGTAGATATTGTTTGTTGTGATGTCATGATGCCTATTATTGATGGTTGGGAAGTATCTAGAAGCATAAGACAACTTTCTGATATTCCAATTATACTTATGACTGCACTTGATAGCGAAGAAGATCAGTTAACTGGTTATAAACTAGACATAGATGACTATGTTACAAAACCATTTTCACCATCCATCTTAGTCGCCAAAGCAAAAAGACTAGTGAATAGATATAATTCAAAAACTAGTGATACTAAAATTAACCAAGTAATCTTTGGTGATTTTAGCATTAATTTCCTAAGTAGATCAGTTAAAGTAAGAGATGAAGACATCAAACTATCAAAAACAGAATTTGATTTACTAGAATTTCTAATAAGAAACAAAGATATCGCAGTAAACAGAGTTACAATATTAGATGAAGTATGGGGTATGGACGTATACGTTGAGGAAAGAGTTGTTGATACAAATATAAAAGTATTACGAAAGAAACTTCTAGATTACGGAGATTCTCTAGTAACAGTCTTTGGAATAGGATATAAATTTGTTTATGAAAAAAAGAACTAGTTTTATAAAACGCCTATTTCTCTCACTTATAATATTTTATATCGTCATCTTCATTGGTATGTTTGTTTTCCAAAACAGAGTATTCAAGTCCCTATATACTAGAAAAGTAATCAATACAACATTATCAGAAATAGACAACACGTTTGACAATCTTAGCCTGAGTGACTTAAATGACGCTGTAGTGGATTTTTCCCAAGCAACACAAACAAGTACCCTAATAGTTCCATCAGAGCAGTTAAAGCAGGATATAAGCATATTAAACTTTCTATTACTAGAAGTTGAAGATGATGGCGTATTTTATAATATTTATTCACCAAACAATCAATTCATAAGTAATCAATTAGGCGCAACTATTGAAGCAACTTTATATTTCCACCCACCAAGTGGTAATTATGTCCCAACATCATTATTTATTAATGATAGATCTGTTTTAAGATCGATGGGAAATATGAATATGCAATATAGTCAACTGGTAGACTCTTTGGACATAAATACAAAAATAGTTATATCAGGAACAATCTCTGATATTAACGAGACTAAACCAATTAATTCAAATGAATTAAACCCAATAGCTGCAACAGAAGTATTAAATATTATCTCCAATAATTATGAAGATGCAGTTAGGACAGACGATGGATTTTATTACACAAGTACAACAGATGATGGAGAATACTCAAATTTAGTGTTCTATGAAAAATCTATTGTAGATGGTAAATCAGTTATTCTTATTGCTGTGTATCCACTATCACATATAGATGATATTGTAAATGCAATGAAATTAGTAAATCTGTATTTATTCATAATAGTTTTCGTAGTTTTAGTTGTAGCTTCACTATTTTATTCAAAATCATTTAGTAGTCCAATCTCAAAACTAAATTCAGCAACAAAGGATATATCAATATTAAATTTCAATACAGAGTACCTTTTAAAAGACAGAAATGATGAATTTGGAGAATTATCTGATAATATTTCATTACTAAGTGAAAACCTTGAACGAACTCTTAACACCTTACAAATTCAAAACAAACAATTATCCTCAAGTCTTGAACGTGAAAACGAAAACGAGTTTTCGCGAAAGAATTTCGTTAAAGGTTTGAGTCATGAAATAAAGACACCTCTTGCAATAATTCAGGCATCTTCTGAAGCTATCCAAAACAATATTTTTGAAAATGACGAAGATAAGAACAATGCATTAAAATCAATACAACTAGAAGTTAAAAGAACAAATAATATTGTTAATAGCATGATGCAAGTGTATAAACTTGATAGTCCCTACTATAAAGATTCATGGAAAAAAATTGAGTTGTCACAAATAATAACTACCCTTGTTGAATCGTTAAGTGTTCTATCTAAAAGTAGAAATGTAAGCATTAATTTAGATTTAGAGGATTCATTTATAAAAGGAGACACTGAAAAAATAGAATTGGTTTTTAGTAATTTAATTACAAATGCTATTAAATATACAGAAAATAATAATGATGTTAACATTACACTTAAAAATAGTGGTGAATATGTTGAGTTTAAAATTGATAATGTAACTGACGAAATAAGTATTGATGAACTATCACATCTTTTCGATCCATTTTATAAGATTGATAAGTCTGGAGACAGATCTCAAAATAGTACAGGACTTGGTTTATACATTGTTCAAGCTACTCTAAAGCAGTATGGTTCAATTTGTGAAACATCTTACAATAATGGAAGATTACAGTTTAAATTCCAAATAAAAAGTAGTTATTAGCTAATAACTACTTTTTTTATTCTCTTTAATAAAGTTGGTCTATCTATCATTACTATTCTAGAGCAACCAAGACATTTTAATTTGATGTCAGCGCCTTCTCTAATAATTTCCCATTTGTTCTCACCACAAGGATGCCCCTTTTTTAGAACCAAAACATCACCTATGTTTAATTTATTCATTATGTATAACTATTTGTGGGAAAGGAATTTCAATTTTTTTAGATTTTAAGAATACTACAAGATCTTCACGTATATCTCTTTCAACTTGAAAATGTTTTGATGCTTCTGTCTTCGCAACTATACGCATTCCAATATATGAATCAGCTAATTCCGTTACTCCCAGGTACTCGGCATCAGTCATAATTACAGGATATTTAGGTTTTAATGAAGATACAAATTCAGGCATATACTCTTTGAATTTTTTTAAATCCGTTTTATAACTCACTCCAAATTCAACTATAGCTAAACTGTAGTCTTTGGAGAAATTAATTACGTTTTTAACATCGCCATTATTTACTGTTTTAGTATCACCTTTGTAGTTAAGAATCCTAGTTGTTCTTAGAGAAATGTCAACTACTCTACCTTTATAACCATTTACTTCAATAATGTCACCAATGTCAAATATGTGTTCTGTAATAATAAAAAATCCATTAAGGAAATCCATTATTACTGCTTGTGATCCTAAACCGATAACAATACCTAATATACCAGCACTTGCCAAGAATGGTGTAATTGATATTTTTAATTCACTCATTAAAACAATAACAATTATAAACCACACAATATATTTTGTAATACTCGCAATCAAATTCGCTACTGTTAAAGTTCTTTGATTTTCTTCGTTAACTCTTAAAAGTTTAAAAATTATCATTTTAGTAAATCTAGAAATAGTTATTCCAATTATTAACCATAAAACAACAAATGTCAGTGTTACTAAAACTTCAGCCAAAGCAGCACTTAAATTTGTTTTTAAATAAAGTTCCAATACTAAATTTCTTAAATCAGCCATTATTATTCACCCCTGTTTTCAATAAACTTAATTAGATCATTCAATTCTTCTTCGTTGTCAAATGAAAATACTACATTGTTTTTCTTAACTTTGTATTTGACTTTATTACCTATTATTCTATCTAATTTTCGTTTTGCTTTCTCTAATTTGTCTTTTGGTACAATATATTTATTATTGTTACTTAATCCCCGAATTATACCTTCTATATCTCTAACTGTTAAATTTTCTTTTATAATTCTATCGCTTAATTTTAAGCACAGTTTATTATCTTTTAGTTTGCTTAATGCTCTTGCATGCCCCATCGATATTGTTCCGTTATTAACATAATTTATTACCGCTGTCGGTAAATTTAATAAGCCCAATATGTTTGTAACATATGCTCTACTTTTACCAATTTTTTTACCTAAATCTTCATGAGTTAACTCTAAATTAACAATTGCTTTTTGAAAAGCAATTGCCTCTTCAATTGGAGTTAAATCTTCTCTTTGAAGGTTTTCTAATATTGATAACTCAGATAAATATATTGAATTATAATCTCTAACAATTGCAGGAACCTTTGTGAGTCCTGCCAAACTAGATGCTCTAACTCTTCTTTCTCCAGCAACAAGAATATATCCATCACCCACAGGTTTTACAATTATTGGTTGAATAACTCCGTGTTCTTTTATGGAAGAAGCAAGTTCTGATAGACTACTCTCATCAAAAATTGTTCTAGGTTGCTCTGGATTTGGTTTTATTGATCTTATATCTAATTCTAGTATTTCCTCACCGTCATTAATTTTTCTCTCGTTCTCCTCGATTAAATCTTTAAAGCTTCTTCCTAAATTAGAATCTTTCATTCATCTCTACCATTTCACGTGCTAGATTTTGATAACTTAGTGACCCTTTTGATTTAGGAGAATATTCTGTAACGGGGAGACCGTGACTTGGTGCTGTTGAACATTTTACATTTCTTGGAATAATTGTTTTAAATACTTTTTCTTTAAAATATGTTTTTACTTCATTAATTACTTCATAACCAATATTACTTCTAGTATCTAGCATAGTTAATAAAACACCTTCAATAGTCAGTGCTTTTTTATTATGCTTTTGTTTGTTTTGGATCACTCTAATTGTATTTAAGAGCTGTGTTAAACCATCAAGTGCTAAAAATTCGCATTGAACTGGAATCAGTACACTATCAGCACTTGTCAATGCATTAACAGTAACTAACCCTAAAGAAGGGGGACAATCTATGATAATAAAATCATAATCATCTCTAACTTGTTCTAGAGCATTTGATAAGATAAAGTCTTTGTTTTCATGTGAAACAAGAAAACTTTCAACACTACTTAACTCATATCTCGAAGGGATAATATCGACATTAACACTATCAACTTTTCTTATAACATCTCTAATATTTACATTCTCAGTAAAAATATCAGCAATTGTATAATCTAAGTTTGCTCTGTTGACTCCCATATATGTAGTGGCATTAGCTTGGTGATCGACATCAACTAATAAAACTCTCTTTCCAAGATAAGAAAGCGAGCTTGCTAAGTTTACACTAGTAGTTGTTTTACCAACTCCACCTTTTTGATTGCTTACAGCTAAAATTTTTCCCATGATGTCACCTCTATCTCATGCTTTTCAAAATTAAAAGCATATTTATTTTACCACATTTGAACTTAAAAATACAAAACATGAATATAAAAGTTATCCACAGGTTGTGTGGATAACTCCTTATAAATACTTGTTAAATAACTCTTGATTATCTAGGAAAAAGTTAACTTGTTCATATGATATAAACTCTCTAAATTCTTTTGATATAAACATGTCTACAATCTCTTCATGTGTTAATTCTCTACCAATTTTACCAAATTTGTCTATTTGAGTCTTTTCACTCTTTAAGAACTTATACAATATTGATAATGATAACAACTTGTCAGTTTTATTAGTAAACAATTTATCTAAGCTATACTCATAACGTTTTTCATTAAATTTGTCATCACCTTTAAATAGCGTTGAAAAATCAAATAAGATTGATACTAATTCACTTCTTTCATTAAGTAGATATTTTTGTAATTGCACAGCATACTCACGTGTAATCCTTGGAAGACTAGCATCTTGGAGTACCTCATCTATATTGACATCATGTAGGAAGAAGTAAAATTCTACTACTTCGGCAATGTTATCACCATCTTCTTCAAAAAACTCATTCGTGAATGTGCATATTTCGTTTACTGCCTGATGGAATTTAGTGCTCTTATACAATGGCTCTTTCCCAAGTTTTTCAACAATTTCAATCAGGTTTTCTAAACTTCCGCTTTGATATTTACCTAAAACTTTATTCATTCTTACATATTCGTTATTTAGTTTTTCATAGATGTTATCGGAGACTATAAACTGAACAAGAAATACAACGTAGAATGCGATTAAGATTGCTTGATAAGTATACGCTGAAATAATCAATCCAGAACTATTTACCCCAACCATGTTATACCCATTCTCAACTATATAATATATACCATAAGCTAGAACCATTATTCCATATAGTAAATATGTCAGTATGTCTTGGTAGAATATAATTACCGTTAGTGTAACAAAGAATAACATATATCCATAAAATCTAGTTGATCCATTCACGTAATATACAGTTAAAATCATAATTGTATATATACTTACATGCATTGCCCATCGATTAAGATTAACAAATAACAATACAATAGTTAGAATTATTAATAATCCAAGTGCAACAATAATTGGAAATGCAATGGCTGATCTAATATTATTTAAATTATAAAGTGGGAATGTCATAGCTGTGAAGATAAAAACAAACACTGTTACTACTGATACTTTTAGTCTTAACACTTCATTGAATGTAAGAAACTCACTATTGATTATTCTATTAAAGATCGCTCGCATATTACCACGACCCTTCTAAGTGATCTTTTACAATAGCATCGAACACTTCGTTATTTTCTAAATATATATTTATAATTTCTTTGTCTACTCTATAGAAGTATTCTGAGTTTAAGAATATGTCTTTTATTTTATCTTCTTCTAATGCAGCTAAATAAGGTTTATCAAGTTTCAGTAAACAATAAAATACAACAAAGGAAATGATTTTAGCATATCTTGAATCACCAAAATGTTTAAAAGATTTGAATTGTGATTCACTAAATATCTCTTTTCTTGAAACCTCTATCCCTTTTGATTGGCTTGATTTTAAACCAAGCATTCTCATTTTATAATGTACCTCGAGTTCCATATTACTTATCTCGCCAATTTCAGTTTCAGTATATTCAGGATATTTTTCTAAAACATCCTTTGGCTTTAAACTCTTGATATCTTTTAAAAGTTGGATTTTTCTTGAAAAAATATCTTCAACTCCGATTTTTTCTGATAATGCATCAGAGAATTTTTTCAATGAATCATAATACACTTCAGAATCGAACGCTTTACCATCTTTAATTGATTCAATTTCATTATATAATATAATATTTCTTATTTCGCTTTCTTTAATCTGAGCTAATTGATTATAGAAGAAGTTTTTCCTCTTTATCAATATGTAAGAAGATAATGTTAATAATAGAACGAAAACTATAAGGAATATTAACACAACTGGCTGTTGCGGATTTTGAATTCCAACGATATCAAATGTATCGGGGAAACTTAATACAAATGCAGATCCAGATATGAACAATGCAAAATTACTGATTAGCATTGACTTATAATCTTGGTAAATTGATGCAATAGCATAAGCTAAAAAGATTGATGTGAAAACACTTGGTGTTGGAAACATAAAAATTAATACTATTGATATGCAGTAGACACCCAGAGTTGTTATATACATCGCTATTTTAAGACTATTATAGTGATCGTGATCATAAGAATAATATGCTAAGTTAAGTATTAGTAACATAAAAAACATAAACATAATTGGTAATATCTTCATTAGAGAATAATTTATCTCTATTAAGAAAAATAAAACCAATAGTGCTGACAAAAGAATTATAGTGTTGACTATAATTGTTTTTCTTTTTAAATGCTTCAGCTCAAGATCTTCTTTATAGATTTCTAATTGAGCATACTTGTATTTACCAGGTTGTCGAATCATAAAATCACCTCTATAATGGGCTTTTCTTTATTTGCGCAAACATTCTTGGATATTTTTTTTCAGATTTCTTAATCTTTTTCACTATAACCAAGCTTCTTTCTTGATCTAGTATATTGTAAGTTATAACTTCTTCAAGTTCTGCATTTAACATCTTAAATGCATTATAACTACTTTCAATCTCTTCAATATGTTTTGGTCCTTTTAAAGCAATAAATACTCCTCCTGGTTTGACAAAAGGAATACATAATTCACTTAACAGGCGTAGGTTAGCAACTGCTCTAGCCGTAACGATATCATAATTATTTTTATGCATATGTTCCTCTGCTCGGCCATGGATTAATCTAACCTTTAAGTCCAATGCAGTTGTTAGTACCTCAAGAAACTTAATTCTTTTATTCAAAGCATCAATAATGGTTACATCCAGATTTGGAAAGACAATTTTCAATGGAAGACTAGGAAATCCAGCTCCACTTCCAACATCCAATAACTTTTGATTATCAATTTTGATACCCTTAAGCAAGCATAAACTATCATAAAAATGTTTAATAAACACTTCTTCCTTTTCGATGATTGAAGTAAGGTTTATTTTTTCGTTCCACTCCACTAAAAGCTCATAGTATTTATCTAGTTTTAATGTTTGTTCTTCTGTTAATTTGATATTCAAGTTACTTAGTAACTCTTCGAACAGTTTTGTCATATTTACCACCTATCAATTATTTTATCATATTTAGTGCTTATTTGAAACCTGTATAAAAAATAATAACCAGCTGAGTGGTTATTATTTAATTGACTTTAAATATACTAGCAGTATCGAGATATCAGCAGGATTAACTCCACTAATTCTTGATGCTTGTCCTATTGTTAGAGGTTTGATTTTTTCTAGTTTCTCTTTTGCTTCTAATGCAAGATTGTGGATAACACTATAATCCGTATTCTTTGGAATCTTATAATCTTCCATTTTCAGCAACTTCTTAGCTTGTTTAAGAGCTTTGTTTATATATCCCTCGTACTTAATTTCAATTTCAACTTGTTCCTTTACTTCCTCGCTATAAGTAGATAACTCAACCCATTCACTTATTACTTCTATTGTTATTTCAGGTCTTCTAAGCAAAGCGTATAAACTAATTTTTTCCTTTAAAGGTGTTGAACCTTTACTACTTAAGTAATCATTAATCTCTTGCTTGGGATTAATGTAAATATCTTTAATTTCAGATTTTAATAAATCTATTCCTTTTAATTTGTCATTGAATGTTTTGTATCTATCATCTTTTATTAGTCCAATTTCTCTTCCATATTCAGTTAACCTCATATCTGCATTGTCGTGTCTTAACAACAATCTGTATTCTGCTCTAGAAGTTAAAAGTCTATATGGATCATTTACACCCTTTGTAACTAAATCATCAATTAAAACTCCAATATAAGCTTCTGATCTTTTTAAAACCAAAGGCTCAAGGTTTTTAAGTTTCAGATTTGCATTAATTCCTGCCATTAAACCTTGGCATGCAGCTTCTTCGTATCCACTAGTTCCATTAACTTGTCCAGCAAAATATAACCCATCTACTTTTTTACTTTCAAGTGAAGGATATAATTGTCTTGGATCAATAGCGTCATATTCTATTGCATAAGCATATTTTGCAATAATTGCATTTTCTAAACCAGGGATTGTTTTAAGCATTTGTTCTTGAACATCGTGTGGCATTGATGTTGAAAATCCTTGGACATATATTTCATCTATTGATTTGCTTTCAGGTTCTAAAAATATTTGGTGCCTATTTTTATCACTAAACCTGACAATTTTATCCTCAATTGATGGACAATATCTTGGCCCAGCTCCCTTTACAGAACCGCTATACATAGCTGATTTTTGGAGATTCATATTTATAACACCGTGTGTTTCGTGATTTGTATAAGTTAAATAACAAGGCCATTGATCTTCAATCTCAAGATAAGAAATTTTATCATAACTGAAATATCTTTTAACCTGATCACCAGGATGAATTTCTGTTTTTGAAAAATCAACTGAACTCGTTTTTACTCGTGGTGGTGTTCCTGTTTTCAATCTTACTGTATCGAATCCTAGTTCTCTAAGCTGAGGACTTAATCCTTCAGATGATTTTTGATTGTCTGGACCCATTTTTGTTACACTAGATCCTACCAATACTGTAGATTGCATATATGTACCAGTAGTAATAATTACAGCTTTAGCAAGTAATTCTTCCTTATTTTCTAGTCTCACACCAAGGATTACATTATCTTTTACTATTAAAGAATCAACATATGCTTCTCTAACTTCAAGATTGTCTTGGTTATATATTGTTTTTTTCATTTCCTTTGGATATTCAACTTTATCACTTTGTGCTCTTAAAGCCCTTACTGCAGGTCCTTTGGATATGTTTAAAAGACGCATTTGAATTTGGGTTTTATCGGCATTTATACCCATTTCACCACCAAGTGCATCAATTTCTCTTACAACAATCCCTTTTGCTGGTCCACCTACTGATGGATTACAAGGCATTGAAGCAATCATATTCACATTTCCAGTTACTAGTAGAGTTTTATTTCCAAGCCTAGCAGCGGCTAAACAAGCTTCGCTACCGGCATGTCCTCCACCGATTACAATTATATCGTACATATTTATCACCTTTATCAAACCAATTGTATTACTAAATGCTTAATTAGTAAAGAGGTAAACATTCTGGAATTCTTTAAATATTCACAAATATAATATATAATTAATAAATGAGGTGATTATATGAACGATATTACTATTTTAATAATTGAAGATGAACCTACAATAAATAGAATTGTTTCAAACTATTTTATAAAAGAAAAATTTAATGTTCTTAGTGCTTTAGACGGAGAAAAGGGGCTTGAACTTTTTAATAAACATAAAATTGATTTAATCTGTTTAGATATCATGATGCCAAAAATTAATGGTTGGGAAGTTGCTAGAACTGTTAGAGTGAGTTCAAACATTCCGATAATTATGATGAGTGCACTTTCGGAAGAAGAGGATATTCTTAAGGGCTATTCATTAAAAGTTGATGATTACATCACTAAGCCATTTAATCCGAAAATTCTTGTTGCTAAAGTTCGAAATTTGATGGAACGATTAAATGATCCAGAACTTGGAATAAAAACATCGGGAGTTTTACAAGTTAAAGACATAAAAATTGATTTAGATACTCACAGAGCATACATCGAAGAGAAAGAGGTTAGTCTATCTAGAACTGAATTTGATCTTCTTAAATATTTCTTACAACACGAAAACAAAATTTGTTCAAGAAACCTATTGCTTGATGAAGTTTGGGGCATTGATGTATTTGTTGAGGATAGAATAGTAGACACCTATGTTAAAAAGTTGAGAAAATACCTTGGTAAAAACGCTAAATACATAAGTACTGTATTTGGAGTAGGATATAGATTCCAATCTATTGAATAAGTTCTTTGGTAAAGTAAAAAAAATTACTGTAAAAGCTTGGAATAACATATTCAAAGCTTTCAAAGCAAGGTCTATTTCTACTCAACTAATAATTACGATTATTTTAATATTTGCATCATTCTTTATACTTCAAGCATTTTTAAATTCGACATTTCTAACTACATACTATACTGACAAAGAATTTGATGATATCCATGCTGATTTAGTTATTTATGTTGATAAGATGAATGCTGATAATGCTGATCATTTTGATGAGATGGATGATTTTAGTCAAAATCAATTTGCATATACAGTTATTGTTGATTCTGATTATCGAATTTTAGAATCTACTTTTACTGAATATACTATCCAAGTTAAAGAAGTTCTTTCTGATACAACTTATAATATTATCGTTCTAGATAATGATGAAGACTATAGTGTGAATGATGAGCTGAGTGTAACGCTTGCACCTTATAATGGTTCATTATATCAACCACTTTCAATCTCTAAAGAAGGTGTTTTAACTGAATATAATGGTCCATCTTGTGATGAAGTGACTTGTGTTAGTGCTTTAGTTACAGTGACTTTAGTAAATAAACCAAACAACTTGAACTATAGAGCAGCAAACTTGCCTATCGTACTTGATGAAATTCATAAACTTGAGAATGATCAAATTGAACTACAAAATTATAAATACACAAAGGGATATTGGTATCCCTCTACCGATGGAGCAACAGACACATTAGTGTTTATCCACGGTTTAGGACAGTGGCAAAACATTGTTACAATAGTTCCAATAGCTGATACTGCAGAAATTACTTCCATTATTTCATCTTATACATACTATGTTTATTTAACAGCTATTGTAATAATTATATTATGGAGTTTTAGACTTTCAAACTTAATCTCTAGACCAATAAAAAATATAGAATTAGTTACGAAAGAAATTGCTTCATTAAATTTTAATGTTGAAGCAAAAGAATTTAACAATAAGGAAACTTCGTCTCTATCAGAAAGTATCAACCTAATTGCTATAAACTTGCGGAATACATTAGACTCCTTGAATACCAAGAATACAGAACTTACAAAGTTATATGATGATCAAACTAAACAAGTAACACTAAAAAAACAACTTGTATCATCAATATCGCATGAACTAAAAACACCACTGATGATTATGCAAGTAATCATCCAGGGAATACTTGATGGAATTATTGAAAAAGCTGATCAAGAAGATGAATTAAACAATGTTCTTGAAGAAATTCAAAAGTCTTCAATAATGATCCAAGATATGCTTCAAATCTACCGTTTAGATGATGCAAAAACTAAACTTGATGTAACACAATTTAACTTATCAGAAACAGTTAATTTCTTTATTAAAGATTTTGATAATGTGTTTAAGTCAAATAATCTTAAAGTTACAACAACCATCCCAGAATCTGTAATGGTTGAAGCAGATAACAAACTAATTAAGCGAGTTATCTCAAACTTTGTTACTAATGCGATTAAATACACTCCGGAAAATAGCAATATTGAGGTTCTATTGAAGCAAACTAAAAGAAAAGTGTATTTTGAGTTGATTAATTATGGCGTTAATATTAGTAAAGAAGATTTATTAAATATTTGGATTCCATTTTTTAGAGTTGAGAACGCTACACAAAGACAGTTAAGCTCGAAAGGTAGTGGAATTGGATTATACTTAGTTAGCGAAATATTAAAGGCTCACAACGCTGATTATTCAATAACAAATGTTGAAAATGGAGTTAAGGCTTCATTCTCAATTAATAAAACAATTAGTGATAATAAAAAGTAGACAAAAATTGTCTACTTTTTTTATATTAGATTTAACTTTGTAAATAGTTTAAATATTCCATCATCATCAACTGAGTCTGCAACAATATTTGCGTGATTCTTAACATCTTGATGAGCGTTACCCATCGCGACTCCTATCTCACAATACTGTATCATTGAGATATCATTAAACCCATCTCCAACGGCTATAGAATGCTTTTTATCTATACCTAGATGACTGAGTAGTTTTTTAACCCCTAGCTCTTTTAAACCGCCTTTTTCATTAATATCTAATCCGTATTGGTTTGAGAAACTAAAGTTCAGTGTAGGGAACTGTTTCTCGAATTTTGTATAATCTGTATCATTATAAAACAGAACCAATTGATGCACTTTATTATCTAAGTGATAATTATGGTGTACTTTTGGATACTCAAGGTGGAATACATCGCTAAATTTGTTTGGTAAATCAGTAAATTTTGAATTTAGGACATAATCTGTATAATTCTCAAATCCAATGTCTATTTGTAAGTCATAAACTGTTTTAACAAGTTTTTCCACAACTTTTTTATCAATAAAATTATCAAGGATGATTTCACCTTTATGTTCGACTATTCTACCATTTGCTGCTACAAAAGAATCAATCCCTAGTTCTTTGTCTATTCCATAAAACAATGCCGGAACTCTACCTGTGGCAATCACAACAAAGTGGCCATTTTGTTGTAGTTTTTTTATTGCATCTTTTGTTGAATCTGGAACAGAATTAGTTTTATGAGAGATAATTGTCCCATCTAAATCCAAGAAGATAACTTTTTTATGCATTTCCAATTAGTTCTTTTACCTTTTTATAGTTAAGTTTTCCAAAGGCAACCACTTTTTCATCGATTACAAGTGCAGGTGTAGTCATTACTCCGTAACTTGCGATATCTGCATAATCCTCTACTTTTGTAATTTTAGCATCAACAGATAATTCTCTACATGCTGAATTAACATTATTGTATAAAACTTTACATTTGGGGCATCCCCCACCTAATATTTTAATTTCCATTCTACATTCCTCCTAATATGAAGTTAAATAAGTAACCAATAACTATTATACCAACAGTAGTTATTGAAACAAATATAATTATTAATCTTGGTTTGATAACTTTTCTTAAAATCATTATCTCAGGTAAGCTTAAAGCTGTTGTTGCCATCATGAAACTCATCGCTGTACCGATTCCCATCCCTTTGTCTATTAATGCTGCTGCAATTGGTATTGTACCAAGAGCGTTAGAATATAGTGGCACTGCCATTAATGTTACTATAATGACTGCAAATGGATTGTCTGGACCTGCAATATTTACGAAGAAATCTTGTGGTACCCAACCATGAATTATGGCACCTATAAAGATTCCTCCAACTATCCATTTATAAACTCTTTTTAATATATCTAGAGTTTCATTTTTTGCAAATGAAAATCTATCTTTTTGTGTTAAAACAGGTATATCTATGTCAGTATTTTGAACTTGATAAACAAATTCCTCAACATAACCTTCTAACTTCATTTTTCCTATAATAAAACCACCAATAACACCAATCAATATCCCAAAAGCTATATATAATAGTGGTAAAGAAGCATTATATTCAGAAAGTTCAGTGTATAACAATACAATTGCTGCCTCGTTTACGATTGGAGATGTAATAAGGAAACTAAATGTAATTCCTAATGGTACTCCACTGCTAACTAAACCAATAAATATTGGAATACTGCTACAACTACAAAATGGCGATATAACGCCGAGTAAAGACCCAATAAAGTTTCCAAATATGTTTTGAAATTTTTCTAGAATCCTCCTAGTTCTTTCAGGTGGAAAGTAACTTCTTAAATATGAAATAAAGAATATCATTACAGATAGTAATATCGTTATTTGTATAACGTCATATATGAAGAAATTGACAGAAACACCTAACCTTGAAGTAACGTCAATCCCAATCTTTTCTATGATCCAAATAATAGCATCATTTAACCATGGAAATATCATCGTACTAAATACCTAACTAAATCTTCGTTTTCTTCTAAAAACTCTTTAGAAATACTGTGCTTAATCATATTTTTACTTCTCCTACTATTAATCATATTTAAGTCTTTAAACCTTTTTAAATGCTTTGATGCATTTGCTTGTTTTATATCAAGAAGTTCCTCAAGTTCACACACACAAAGCTCATCATATTCTAATAATTTCATGAATATTTGATACCTATTTGAATCAGAAAGCAATTTTATTATTTCTAGTTTATCCATTAATAAAGACCTCCAAACTACCTTTATAACTGCGTAGTAATATTACCATAGAGTAATATAGTTGTCAATGCTATTTTCATAAAAAAAACATCTCTTATCAAGCATCCCCACCCACATAAACTCAAAACTTAAGGCTGCTTCGTTCCCGATCTGACCTGATTCGTTATCATCTATTGGATGAGAATGATTCATAAGAGATGAATCATTTATTTTTTTTTCGTTTTTCTCGAAAGAATTCAGTTATTATATTGCCACATTCTTCTTCCATTAAACCACTTTCAACTTTAACTTTATGATTTAATTTTAAGTCGAATATATTTGTTACGGATTGATGGGCTCCAGATTTAATATCTTGTGCTCCATAAATTACGTTTTTAATCCTTGATTGTACTATAGCTCCAGCACACATTGGACACGGTTCAATTGTAACATAAAGTGTACAACTGTCAAGCCTCCAACTTTTTAATTTTTTATTGGCTTTCTGAATCGCTAATATTTCTGCATGACCAGTGGCTAAATTTGTTTTTTCTCTTAGGTTATATGCCTTTGAAATAACTTTTCCATCTTTTACTATAACTGCCCCAACCGGTACTTCATCCCTCTTATAAGCCTTTTTCGCCTGCTTAAGTGCAAGCTTCATAAACTTCTTCTTACTCACTAGCTTTTTTAATTCTTCCTTTGTAATAATTTGGTTTTCTGTATACTTTGTGACACTTTCTACATCTTGCTTCGTAAGATTCTTCTGCACCTATTAATACAATTGGGTCGTTATATTTTGCAGGTTTTCCATTTACTATTCTTTGTGTCCTTGTTGCTGGATCACCACATTTTACACAAATAGCTGTTAACTTTGTTACATATTCAGCCAATGCCGTTAATTTTGGCATAAAACTAAATGTTTCTCCTCTAAAATCTTTATCAAGACCACTTACAATAACTCTAATACCTTGATCAGCTAAATGAGTTATTATATTTACTGCCTCTTCATCAAGAAATTGTACTTCATCTATTGCTACAACTTCTGTTTCTGTGTCTATATGATCGAATATCTCTTTTGCCAAAGATATATTTACACTTTTAGTTCTTCTATCATTGTGAGAAACAACTTCATCCTCAGCAAATCTATTGTCCATAAGAGGTTTAAATACAACTATATTCTTCTTTGCATATTCAAGTCTTTTTACTCTTCTTAGAAGTTCTTCTGTTTTCCCTGCAAACATTGAACCACAAATAACTTCTATCCATCCATCTTTTTGATTTAAATGCATTATATCACCTCTATTTTTTTCTATTATTATAATACAATATACTATTCAATAAAACAATAGCACATTGCCCAAAAAACTTAATTATTTTATATTATTTTTGATTATTTTTGATTATTGTCGCCGATAGTTCGGGTACTAACTATAATTGTGTTATTTATGGCTAAACAAAGCCATTTAAGACTATTTAAAATAACACTAAAATGGCCTTTTTTTTACCTCAAAGTCTTTATTATGAAACGCAATTATGTTATAATTGTTGAGAATCTTAAAAATAATTAATTTAGTTAGGAGAATATTATGGGTAAAAAAATTAATTTGTCCAATGATAAAAAGGAAGAATTACTTAGAGAAATTGAGGAACACATGAAAAAACCTGGTCCTTTGATGCCAATTTTACATGAGGCTCAAAGAATTTTTGGTTGTATTCCTGTAGAAGTACAAAAAATAGTCTCTCATGAGACTGGAGTTCCAGTAGCTGAGATCAATGGTGTTGTAACGTTTTATTCAAGCTTTACACTAAAACCAAAAGGTGATCACATAATTGGAGTTTGTCTAGGTACACCTTGTTATGTTAGAGGTGCACAAACAATTTTAGATGCTGTTAAGACTAATCTGGGTATTGGCGTTAACGAAACAACTGAAGATGGGAAGTTTACATTAGAAGCTATAAGATGTATTGGTACATGTGGAATGGCTCCTGTTATGAGTGTAGATGAAGATGTTTTTGGTGAGATAGATGTTACGAAAGCAAAAAAAATAATTTCTAAAGCAAGAGAACTATAATGGAACTTACTAAAGTTATAGGATTACTAGAAGCAAAACAGTTTAATTTGGAATGCCCTAGATGCGTTAAAGAAATTAATTATGCATTCGTTTGCGATTTAATGAGCGATGCACTGATGTTGTTAAAAAGTATGCCAAGCCATATTGGAGCTCACGGAGCTTTAGTGACTTGTTTAGTAACAAATCAAGCTTTACGAACTGCAGAAATTTTAGATCTTGAAACAATAATCTTTGTTAGAGGAAAAACTCCTACACAATCAGTAATTGATTTAGCTGATGAAATTGGAATTACACTTATAGGTACTGGTCTTACAATGTATAAAACTAGTGGTTTATTATTTACTGGTGGAGTAAAAAGTTACGAATCTGTATTAGAGGAAAACTAACTTGGAACACTACTCTAAACAATATCAAATCGTTAGAAATGATATTGGAAATGCAGGTACAGTAGCCAGCCTAACAAAGAGAGAATTGAAAAAAAGAGGTTTAAGTAGAGAATTTGTTAAAAAAGTTATAATTGGTATTTATGAAGCTGAAATAAATGTAGTAATCCATTCATACGGTGGTACATGTGATGTTGAAATTAATGATGAATTCATTAGAGTTACATATAGAGACATTGGACCAGGTATTGAATGTATCACTTCAGCAATGACTGCTGGATTCTCAACTGCTAGTAAAATAGCGATAGAGAATGGGTTTGGAGCAGGTATGGGATTACCAAATATAAAATCTGTATCAGATGAAATGTCTTTAGAATCTACAAAAGAAGGTACAATCTTGTGTATTAAATTTAATATTTCAAAGGAAAATTATGCAGTCAGTTAGGCTGAATAGTATTTCTGAATTAACTTTAATTACAAGTAATAAAACCATTTCAAATGATATAACCGGCATATTTTCATGTGATTTATTAAGCCATGTAATGGGCTTTGCAAACGAAGGAAATATACTGTTAACAGTTCTAAATAATATTAATGTTCTTGGTGTAGCAAGCTTAATGGATTTAAGTTGTGTAATATTTACTCACAATATTGAAGTTAATAAATCAATTGTTGAAAAAGCAAATGAACTCGATATACCTTTATATAAGACAAAGCTTTCAACAGCTGAAACTACAATATTACTTAGTAAGTCAGGTGTAAACAATTAAACTTTATTACGACCTGCATATTCATTCAATCTTATCTCCTTGTGCTGATGAGTTAATGACACCAAATAACATTCTAAATATGGTTATGCTTAAAAATCTGGATATCATTGCTATTACAGATCATAATTCTGCAAAACAATTAATGATTTTTAAAGAATTATCTGAATCATATGATTTTCTAATTGTCCCTGGTATTGAGGTTACGGTTAAAGAAGGTTTTGATGTGCTTTGCTACTTCAATACATTTGAAGACGCATTAGTTCTTGATGAATTTCTTGAACAATCCTTAACTGATGATTGGGGTAACTATACGAAGGAAAACCAAGTTATTACTGATATTTATGATTTGGAACAAACTACATTTAATAAATCTCTACAAGGTACTACGTTAGCTTATAATGAGCTATCAGTTAAAGTTAGGGAATTAAATGGAGCTATTGTTTTAGCTCATATAGATAGAAAAAATCAATCAGCATTAAGTAACTATAATTTAGACGATATTGATTTTGACGCAATTGAAGTGCAAAAATACTTTAAAGATTCTTACATCAAAGATAATCCAAAGCTGAGTAAGTATATAACTTTATATAACTCAGACTCTCATTCATTACTTCAAATCTCAGAACAAGAGGAATTTATTGAATTAGAAAACAAAACTGTTCCTAATCTCATTAAATACTTGAAGGGAGAAAAGTATGAATGAATTATCTCTGCACATTTTAGATATATGTCAAAACTCAATAAAAGCTGATTCAACTTTGGTTGAAATTACTATTAATGAGGATTTAAAAAATAATACATATGAAATACTAATAAAAGACAATGGAAAAGGTATGGATAAGCGAACTCTTTCTGAAGTTTCAGATCCATTCTTTACTACAAGGACAACTAGAAAAGTTGGACTTGGAATATCATTGTTTAAAATGGCAGCTGAACTCTCTGATGGATCTTTCAAAATAGATTCAACAGTTGATGTTGGAACAGTTGTCCATGCAGTATTTGGGCACAATCATATCAACAGAGCACCTTTAGGGGTTATTGAAGATACGATAAGTATTCTTTGCCTTAATGAAACAGATATTGATATTACATATACTCATAACTATAACGATGCTTGCTACGTTTTTAGTACTGCAGAAGTTAAAGAAGTTCTAGATGGAATTCCCTTCACTGATTACAATGTGATTATGTGGATTAAAAACAATATAAAAGATGGATTAACTTCCATCAAAAAGGAGGAAGAATAGTGAAATCTTTAGACGATTTAAAAAGAATTCGCGATGCCGCTCAAAAGAAAGTTACAATGAGAGGTAAAAACGATGGTATTAGAATACTAGTAGGAATGGCTACATGTGGAATTAGTGCTGGAGCGAGACCTGTTATGAACAAATTTGTAGAAGAAATAGCTAGTAGAGACTTAGAAAAAGTAACTGTTACACCTGTTGGGTGTATTGGTGAATGCGCAATTGAGCCTATCGTAGAAGTTTTGCAAGGTGAAGAAAGAACTACTTATTGCCGTGTTGACATAGAAGCTGTAGAAAGAATTATCAATGAACATATCGTTGGCGGTAAAGTCGTTAGTGATCATGTTATAGGTAAATATAGAATTTAGGTGGTGTACTGATGATAGAAAGAGCGCATGTCCTGATTTGTAGTGGTTCAAACTGTATTTCACGTGGAGCAAAATCTTTACGAGATGAGTTTGAAGACAACTTAAACAGATTAGGTATAAGAGACGAAATTAAACTAGTAAATACTGGTTGTGTTGGACTATGTGAGCAAGGACCTTTTGTTATTGTTTATCCTGAAGGTGTTTTTTATGCTCAAATTAAGAGCAAAGATGTTAAATCTATATGTGATGAACATTTATACAAAGGACGTATTGTTGAAAAATTAGTATTTGACGAAGCGTTAACTCCTGAAAAAGAAGTTAAAGCATTTGATGAAATCAAATTCTATTCTAAACAAACTCGTGTAGCACTTCGTAACTGTGGATTAATCAATCCAGATGATATAGAAGAGTATATTGCTAGAGATGGATACAGAGGACTTGGAAAAGTATTATTAGAAATGACTCCATCTGAAGTAATTGAGGAAATGATTGATTCAGGACTTCGTGGCCGTGGTGGTGGTGGATTCCCTACTGGTGTTAAGTGGAAATTTGCACATAACGAAGTTAATGATCAAAAATTTATGATATGTAATGCCGATGAAGGTGACCCAGGTGCATTTATGGACCGTGCTTTATTAGAAGGTGACCCTCACAGTATTTTAGAAGGACTTATGATTGGTGGATATGCTATAGGTGCTAATAAAGGTTATATTTATGTACGTATAGAATACCCTACTGCAATTGAAAAACTTAAAGTTGCAATCAAACAAGCAAAAGAATTCGGATTAATTGGTGATAATATCTTTGGTAGTGGATTTAATTTTGATATTGAAATTAGATTAGGTGCCGGTGCATTTGTGTGTGGTGAAGAGACTGCTTTAATTGCTTCAATTGAAGGAGCACGTGGTATGTCTAGAAACAAACCTCCATTCCCTGCTGTAAGTGGATTATGGGGTAAACCTACAATCATCAACAATGTTGAAACATTAGCTAATATCCCTGCTGTTATTCATAATGGTGCGAAATGGTTTAGTAGAATTGGAACTGAAAAATCAAAAGGAACTAAAGTATTTAGTTTAGGTGGAAACATCAAAAATGCTGGTTTAGTTGAAGTACCAATGGGAACTACACTTCGTGAAGTTATTTATGAAATTGGTGGAGGTATTCCAAAAAATAAAGCATTAAAAGCTGTTCAAACAGGTGGTCCATCAGGTGGAGCAATTCCTGAATCTTTATTAGACTTACCTATTGAATACGAAACTTTAGTTGCCGCAGGAAGTATGATGGGTTCTGGTGGTATGGTTGTTATTGATGAAGACAACTGTATGGTAGATATCTGTAGATTCTATTTAGAGTTTACTGTTGAAGAATCTTGTGGTAAATGTACACCTTGTCGTGAGGGTACTAAAAAGATGTTAGAAATACTAAATATTATCTCTTCAGGAGAAGGAACTTTAGAAGATCTAGCTTTT
>Ga0102829_1000138_pt1 | contig 22562 bp, 11 predicted proteins | sample ColrivemetaGS575_FD_84510 | JGI IMG/M metagenome (GOLD analysis project Ga0102829, IMG submission 84510) | Estuarine microbial communities from the Columbia River estuary - Freshwater metaG S.575 | ecosystem: Environmental > Aquatic > Marine > Intertidal zone > Estuary | place: USA: Columbia... | reverse complement strand
TTGCTTGAAACGCCCGCTCCTGCCGTAACGAGCACAACAGAGCCATCCACGCCCGCGGGGCCTTCCAAGTACAGTACACACGAACCTGTAGCCTCAAGTGCGTAACCTGAGACGATAAGGGGCAGAGCATTGGAAAGACCGTCAACCCTCCACAAAATTAGGTTGAGCGACGACGCAAAGAGGGGGGCCTCAATATAAAGTGGCAGCGAATCTCCCAAGATTTCTTCGGCTGTGCGGATAGAATACAGCGGCATGGATCCGCTTAATATCTGTCCCCCACCCTCCACAAACAAGTTCATGTTCCTCTGGGATGGAGACAGGGTAGAACTGATGAATAAGTTGAGAGCTTTTCCATAGGGCTGCCCGTCTATGAAAAGCGTCAGTCCTTTTCCGAGACCTGAGCTGATACCGATTGTATGCAGTGTAAGTGAACCGTTTTGTGCGTCAGGCTCCTGGACTTTTAGGAACAGGTTGAGGGGCTGGTAGTCTAGCGACTCGTCCCCAAACCCAAGGACAATTCCGCCCGGAACAGCGAGTATCTCTGAGGGTGTTCCCGTAAAAATACTCATGACGACCTCTGTTCGGCTGGTTGGCTGTTTCGTACGGCCTCAGCAATCATTGGACCGATTGCTTCAGTAACCGCCTTGATAATTGAGTCCTGACCAGTGATGTTGACCGAAACACCATCAACTCCCGAGAGCATGATTTCTTCGGGAATCTTGCTGACTGCCTCATCAAACTTAGACACAAAATCCCCAAAGCTGCTGACGGATTCACCAAAGGAACCAACCGATGTTGAAAATCCTGACAGCCCCTGTCCAATTTGAGCAGCAGCCTGACTAAAGCGGTTGGACGCATCCATTACGTCGCCGTATGAAGCCGAGCTGCCACCAGCCACGCCGCCAGAAGCAAACTTCTGGACTTGATGTTTCGGTACAATTAGTTCTCCTGGTGTCAGCAGGGCGGGCACGGTGTCTCTGGATCCTGTTCCTGGAACAATACCACCTTTAGCAAAAGGCTTAACTTCGGAGAGAGGAAGAAGTCTGCTCATTGAAGGTTTGACGTTGCTGAATCGTGGATCCTGATCAAGGCCAGGCTTCCTGCCACGATTCCTCATCTGCTCTTCCCACTCCTTCTGTTCTTTGTACTTGCGATCCTCGTCTGCCTTCCACTGCTGAACATATCGTTCTTCTATGGCGTTGCGTTGTGGGGCAGCACCACTAGCGGAATTTGAATCTTCGGAAACAGGAGCATTGGACTTGTGCAGTTTATCCAACATTTCAGGAGTAACTTGGTAACTTGGTTCTGAGCCAGCCTTTTTCTCTTGTTCATTACGCTCATTCGCTTCTTGCGCAATACTTTCACTAAATGCCCTCCTGTTGCCACCATTCTCTCTAATTCCAGCAATGTAGAGAGCTTTGGTCATTATTAGCAAATCCTCGTATTCTGCTCGCGCCGCCTTGTCGTTTTTCTTAGGAATATCCATTTGACCTAATCTTCTTGTTGCAGTAACCAAATCGGAAGCTATTGTTCTAGGGCCTGAATATTCTTTTGATCTTTTCATTGCTGCTGCATCTATGGCTGCTTTGTTGGCAGGATTATCATAATCTACTTTTTCCCCTCTTGCTTTTAATACCGCATGCGCATTAGCGGGCTTATCCCAATCTATCTCTTTATTTTTAGCATTTTTAGCTTGCTGTATGTGGTATTCGTTTGCGGCATTGCGTGCAGAGTCATTAGGATCTACTTGATTTTTAGCTTTCTTAGCTTGCTGTATATGATAGTCGTTGGCTGCATTGCGAGCGACGTCATCCGTAATTTGGACGGGTTGTGCTACTACTGCTGCTGCAGCAGGCGGTGCTGGACGCACAGCAGCCTTCTTCCGATACTCTCCCACTTGGCTGCGTAGTGCCCTCTGATCTACCATTCTAGATGCGTAGGTCATTTGAACAATTTGTTCATGTGCTGCCAGCCTAGTGGCGTGATCGTTTTTCTTGTCGTTAAGCGTGCTCTTGGCTGCAGCAAGCTGCTTTAAGAAGTCTTGAGGATTCTGGCCAAAGCTAGCAACAGCATCTTGAATTCCAGCAACCTGTCTCTCCTGATCCATTTGCACGATATTAGGATCGGTGAGAGCAGCGTATAATCTTGCTAGTCTCTGTCTAGCTTGCTGAAAAGCAGCCTTCTGCTCGGGCGGCATGGAGAGATAAGACTTCTTGCTTTGTTTCAACTGGCCAAGCAGAACATAATAAGCCGACTTCATTTTGGTGATGTCGTTGTCATACTCAGACAAGAGATCATTGCTGTTGTTTGCTATGGCTGCGTCGCGACCCACCTGTGCATTAGCAAACGCTGGATTTTGAAAAGGATTTTGCTTTTGTGGGACTGGCGCCATTTGCTGGGGACGAGCACCATTCCACTGTTGAGCCTGATGTGCTGGAACTTGAATCCACTGCATCCCTGGCTGAGCTGCTGGAAGAACCGCTCCGCCAACAGCGTAGCCGGGAATGCGACCCGTCTTATTCATGCTGTCTAAGCGATTGTGTCCTATTGCTGCGGCTTCTTTTGGACCAAATATATATTCTCCAGGCATTACCATGGCGGGAACTACGCCGCCTGAAGCAAAATGACTCATTGACGCAAGATTATCATGACCAATCGCATTAGCAGATGACTTGCGAACAACATAACTGCCGACAGGAAGGTTTGCTCGTACGGAATCAGTATTGCCAGTACCAGGAACAAGTCCACCCGAGGCAAATTTAGGCAGCTGATCCGAAGCAAATACTTCGCTCGCCTTAGGTATGTTCTTAGAAATCCCAAATTCGCCAGCTAAAAATTCCATGAGTGCCGCTTCTTCGGCATATGCGGCTACGCCCTTCTTCTTAGCTTCTTCCAGCCTGCCGTCGACCATGTCGGGATTGATTCGCAGGAACTGTCCCATTCTCACAAGACCAGCACGACCAGTAGGATCCTGGAATCGAGCAAGGGCTGCCGAGCGTCCATCAGCATCTGCCCTCATCAGATAGGCAATGCGCTCAACATCACTAATCGCATCGCCCGCAACAACTTTTTTCTTGATTTCGTCTTCAGGAAATAGTCTTTCCATAAAAATTTCAAGTGCTGCATTCTGTAACGCATTCATCCTAGATTTTTTTGACGCAAATGTTTTGATCTCCTCGGGCGTGACGTCGGAAACATGACCAAGAACCTTGCCGAGTCCCGTCGACTCCAATAAATTCTGTTCGCCCTTGGAAAGTTTATTTTCCAGAATCCTATTTTTAGCCTGTTGAATCATAAGTGATTTTTGAGCAGGATTAAGCTTGTTAAATAGGGTGGCTTCCCGGTCTTGCATTTGCGCAAACTGAACCTCCCTCAGCTGCTTAGATCCAAATTCCTCGGCCTTAATGCCTCCTATGATTTGCTTGGCACGCTCCGATGGTGGCATAAATGCGGAATTGCGCTGGCTGCGCTCTTGATCTATGACGCCTTTGCCTTCAACAAAAGAAGCCATTTCTTTTTTGTTGGCTTCAAGCTTAAGCTTTGCATTTTCAATAATCTCATTAATTTTTTTCTCTTTGTCAAATTCTTTATTTTTTGCTTCATAGTATGGCGCTGCTTTTTCGGCAAATGCTTCAGGCTTGGTTCCTTGGCTTAGACTATCCATGGTCGAGGAATACCAACTGCTCAAAGTATCTTCGACACTACCCTTGTATACTTTTTCGATAATATGATTGTCAACACCATTAGATCTTGTAATATCATTATGTCTTGTTATATTCATAGTTCCCAATAAAGGCACTTGAGCTACAAACTCAAACATGCCAAATTGTTCTCGTTGTTTTTCATGAATTAATTCATCCATTATCCTAAACCGAGTTCCAGCCTTACCCTGAGGATAACCATAAATCTCGTCGCCAATGCTTTTTGGTTCACCAAAAGACGTAAACAATTTGTCGAACTGTGGATTTTTGTATACTGACTTAGTCATTTCCTCTACGTTGCCCAGCCAAGAATATCCTTCAATTTTGCCTTCTGTCAAAAGATCGCTCAGTTTAGGTTGTTCGTCAAGGTTTTTTATTCTTTCCCCTGCCTCCTGACCTTCATTCTTCTTTTTCTCAGCAAATTGGAAAACCTTATATATTTTTTTCTCAATATTGTCTTTTATGGCTTTGAAAGAATCTCCAATCGCATACTTTCTAGCGTCCACATGATATCCTGACAATTGCTGCTTTTCGACAAGTGGATTAAGAAACCTGTGACGCTTTTCGGCTTCGTCAATTAATTTGATTTCTTTTATGGCTTCAAGTACGCCCTCGTGTCGAGAAGTTTTTTTGTCTATTTTTTCAATAGATTTGAACTGTTCATCAACAATTCTATCTCTGTCAGGACCCTTGAGGTCTTTCAGCTGAGACAAGAAAAGTATTTCCGAATTTATTTTTTCAAGAATTTCTGCGTCTTTTTTAAGTTTTATCACCCTCTCAGGATTAATAGCCTGATCATAGCTGGATAGAAACCCGCGAGTTGTGTCGAGATTGGATTTCGCAGAATCGACCACTCCTCCTTCTGCGAAACGCACAGGCCCACCTTGATTCATGTGCTCAAGAAGCTGGCGATTCTTGCGTGCTGGACCAGAAGAAACAACAAATTCGTCGGGAGCTATTCGCGCATTGACGGTGTCAAGAGGATGTGGAGTGGTGCTTCCTCCAGATCCCCAGCCTCCCTTGTTGAAGAACCTAACGCTGCCACCTTCAGCCATCCCGCCAGGACCAGCAGCAGCTGCAGCAGCAGCAGCCTGATCAGCAAACTTCTTTACCTGATTGCGAGCATCCTCAAGCGCACTATTTAGTTCGGAAAACTTCTTGCCTATGGCATCTACAGACTTAAGAGAATTCTCAAGAGTGGTGAGGGTGATATCGCTGCCTGAATCCTTAGATTCTTTGACGAGATTGTCAATCACATCCTGAGAAATCATCCCGCCAGCACTAAGATCTCTAGCATTTCTATTAATTAAATCGTCTGATTCTTTTTTGCGCGCGCCAACAAATGCACGCACGGAACTTTCAAATGCTATTGCTATGCGGTCTCCATTTTGAGCAATGGTGCCTCCTCCAGACATATAGCCCATTCTGTCTTTGAACATCGACAACAATAGCTTTTGGTCGTCCTTTGCGGAGAAACCCATATCTGCAAAAATCTGAAGGATGCTGGCTGCTGAATTATCTAGATTCCTAGCGCTATTGCCGCCAGAAGAAGCAATAAGACTTGAGGCAAAATCACTCCTGTTGTCTGAAGCATTTTTTGCAGTTATATCAAGTTGACTAATCTTCTTGCCTTCCCCAAGTATGGTTTTAACCTCTGGCCCCCTAAGCGTGGCGTCTCTTAGCCCAGTGAAGTCGGCATCGGTCTTGACTCCGAGCTTGCCAAGCATGGATGAATCGCCAACTTGCTTTTCAAGAACAGTGAGGCGGGAAGCCGCTTGACCGCGCAGGGTTTCGGCCATCATCCGAGTGTTTTCAGACATGGCCCGAGACAGCGTGGATAAGAATGCGTCCTGATTGCTGGAAAGCTTGGTGAAGAAATCAGTCTGCAGCCTCTGTTGAAGTTCGACTTGTAGTTCTGCGGCGCGAGCAGCAACTTCGTAGTTTTTCTGACCCATATTTTCAAGAGTGCGCTCAAGTGCCGCCGTTTGTGGATCAAGATCGAAAGATCCACCAAAAGTGGTTGTCATCAACTGCTTAGTTAAATCTTTGACTGTGACACCACCAAGCCCCTTCATTGTCATTTGCGGCGACAGTGAAGAGAGGAGGCTGAAGATCTGATTCTGTTCTCGGATACCAAACGGGGCGGCAGTGCCCATGCGAGCCGCAGCCGTCACAAGCTGAAATGATCGCGCTATCTCGGCTCGCCCCTCTGCGTTGGCTGTGGCATATCTTGTTCCTAGTGCCTGCCTGCCTTCTCGGTCCCCCTGGATCTTTCCTAGACGTTCTTGAATGGCGGCATTTCGGTCACTAACATCAGTAAGATTTTTGAGTGCTGTGCCCAGATCAGCAGCGCGGTTTTTCAAGGTCGAAAGCTGAGTGGCGGCAGCGTTCTGCTCAGAGATATTTCCTCCGCGCGAAGCGCTCTCAACTCTCTTTCCTGCTTGATCGATTTGATCAAAAACGCTACCCATACGACCAGCAATATACTCAGGATTTTCAGCACTAGGCCCAGCAACGCCCGTAAGTCTAGACTGTCGTGCCTGCTGATACTGAAGGCCCGCCGCCAGATTAATGTTGTCCGCGTCGCTCTCTCTTATGGCTCGTCGGCGAACCATTAAGTCCATAGCGTTTCTGGTCGCCCCTGTCCTTGCCATTCCAGATTTGTCCATCATCTCGCCGGTGGCACGGGTGCGGTTGGCGAGTTCCGAAAGCCCCTCAGAGAACGCCTTGGAGCGTTCATCAAGCGACTTAGCGATATTGCTAAATGACTCCTTGAGTGGTCCTGCGACTGGCTCCATAATCTTCTGGATTAACTTGCCCATGTCCTGGCCAGATTCCCTCAACATCTTGCTGAAGTCTTCCGCACCAATTTGGCTCTGAACAAGACCCGTCATGGAAGCAGTGGAAGCGGCGTCAACACCACGAGCAGTCAGAGACTCTCGCAAACGCTCTGCGATCTGTATTGACATGTCTGCGCCACGAGTCAAGTTGGCAACAGGTTGAGAGCGAACAGCATTGATGATGCCAGGTAGCAAGCGACCAGAAAACGCAATGGCTTGAGCTTGCCCTTCGACCTCTTTCCCGCTTGCTCCAGCAATTGAAGTTAGTCCTCTAACCGACGACATGAATTCATCAGGAGATGCGTATGGCCTCTGCAAGCTTTCCGCTATGCCAGTACCCGTATAACTGGTGACTGTTCCATCCATGACGTCAGTAAGATTGCGTATTGAGCCACCCATGCGAGCCATATGTTGGGATGCTATTTCAACTGCTGACGAAAGATTGCCAAAGCTGGCAGCAGAACGATTGACTTCTGTTTCTGACTTCTCCTGGAGTCTGCGTGTTTGCTCGTTGTCCTGAGTACGCATGTATCCCTCAAACAGCTTGCGCTGAAGAAGGACAGGATCCTGTTCTGTCGTTGCCGCAATTCTGCCGACTAGCGACCTACCAAAACCGCCCTGCCTAACATTAATGGCCTCATCAAATGACGCCCGTCGCGCCTTCAGATCTTGCATGTTGACGGTGCCGACATTAGACTTAGCTTCGTCGTCAATGATCTTGCCCAAAGCATCCATCATCTGTACGACTTGTTTCGAGTTGCTCTCTTGCATATTCTTGATTAGAGAATTTTGGAAAGAAGTCTGATTGTATGCGAGACCGTAGCCCATGTAGGATGCGTCACGCTGTGATTTTGAGGTGACCTCGGACTCAATAACGGACTGATCGCGGCGGAATTTCTCAACCCTTTGTGGATTAAGATCCACAGTGCCCTTCACGAAATTCCCTAAAGTAAGAACAGATCGCTCCAGAGCCTGATCAAGCTTGGCCTGCCCTATGTCGATAGAGGCCTGCCTAAGGGCGCCTACAAGTCCCGAAAGTCCGCCAACTACAGCACCAACTGCTGCTCCTACTGGGCCACCACCTGTAGCAAAACCAATGGCCGCACCGGCTGCTGCTCCAGTAAGAAGTCCCGCACCACCCTTAGCTGTTTGATACAGACCATCAGTCTTATTTCTGGCTGCGTCGCTGGCACTTCCAGAAAATCCCTCAAGCACGGTTCCACCAAAACCAATCGCCGCTTGCGCACCCATATATCCGGACTGTTGAGTGAAAGCATTTTTAAGCTGATCACCCATCCTAGCGAAGAATACGCGTGCTTGAGATCCAAAACCAGCCCCTCCGCCCATGGTGGCGAGAGCCTGATCCATAACCTTGCCGTTCTTAGAGATGATCGGGGCACCACTCTGTAGTGCCTTTGTGTAACGATCCATCGCTATGGCCATAGCGTGCTCGTGATCACGAATCTTCATCACTTCCTGAATCTGTGTTGCAACAGCACTAACGTACTGCTGTTGAATTTTTGCGACCTCCTTATCAATCACCATCTGCTTGAGATCTGCAGAAAGATTTTTGCCCCCACCCTTGGGGTCGATGCGCTTCATCTCTTCCCTGACCCTAGTCTCTGTAAGATACTCAATGCTATTTTTGTGGCCGCCACGCGGAGGAGGAGGGATGTCGGCGCCGACAGCAGTGTCGTTTCCGCCAAACCTGAATCCTGTTGAACCATCAGCTCCGCGCAAGAATCCGACAGTCAATCCAGGTAATCGTTCGCGTTTTGAAGCTGCTCTTTCGTCGAGTGAAGCGGCCACACCTTCATTAGCTTGAATCTGTTTTTTATACTCTCTTTTTCGTAAATTTAGCGCGCTCATGTCTGGCGCAGTCAGGGGAGTCAAAGACTCAAGCTTAGTTCTGTCCATACCTTCGTTGGCTGCAACAGCCCTAGCCAATTTAGCAATCGCCGGATTTATTATTTGATCAAGCGACGCCTGCGCTGTGGTGTCGCCGCCAGCAGCACGCCCTTGAAGAATATGTGCGTTGCTTCTTAAATTCAAAAGATCATCTATCTTCTTGCTTCTTTGTCCAGCCTGAGCAGATACATTACGCAATTGAAGAGCGGCAGTTTCATCTTTTACTACAGCAACAGATGTTGCCATAGCTCTGTTAGTAAGCCTTTTAGCCTCAATAAGCCGCTCTTCCGCATTCAAATATGGCCTGGTCACTTCAAGATGTTCTAATATCGATTTTTTTAATAGTGAAAATCCACCCTTGACCTTGGTTAAATCAGATACAAAGCGTATTGCTTCATCGCCCTGGATAGATTGAACTTCCTTAGGCGTGAAACCAACTTTACCACGAGTAGCCACAGAGTCACTGATGATATCTTCGTAGCCTTGTCTTGGCTGAAATTCTTTGTAGGCACGCCTTGGTCCGGGCGGTGTTGGAGCTACCGTTGTTGTCGTCGTGGTTGGTGGTCCACCGCCTCCTCCTGGTTGCCTAGGTGGACGTTTCGTTGTCGTTGTGGGTGGCGCCGGAGGAGCTGGTTGACTAACTAGAGGAGCTGATGGTTTGGGTGGGGGCGCAGTAGGTGATGGGTTGACTGAAGCTGCTGCCGTTGTCGTTGAGATTGGGGCAGAAGGGGCTGGTTGACTAACCAAGGGAGTTGATGGTTTGGGTGCGGACGTAGCAGATCCACCGCTCCCTGTCCCCCCTGATGATTTGGCTGGAGCTGAAGTGGTTGTCGTGGTCGTCGTGGGATTTGGTGGCGAATTATTTCCACCAGGAGGAGCTGGTGGTTTTGTTGGCGGCAAACTATTTCCACTAGGTGGTGCTGGCCTTGGACCGTTTGCGTTTGGTGGTGCTGCTGGCCTTGTGCCTGGTGGTACGACTGGTGCTGCTGGTCTTGCGCCTGGTGGTGCGACTGGTGCTGCTGGCCTTGGGCCGCTTACGCCTTGTGGTGGTGCTGTCTGAGCTGTTTGAGCGATCGCAGCAGAATTTTTCCTTGCTTCAGCCTCATACTTTGCATATGCTTCCTCAAGCCTTCTTTTTGCTATAATTTCTTTTACAACTTTTAGCTTTTCCCTAATATCCTTATCACTATATTCACCGATATAAAGTACACTTGAATCATTTGTGCGTGTCGTAGCAATACGTGCCCCAATATCAAGTCCTTTAGGTTCTTCTAGTCTAGGTCTGTAGTTGTCGTAGGCTCGCTTAAGACTGGCTGGATCATTCATTCTTCTGGTGCGAATGCCTCGAGCCTCAAGAATCTCGCGATAATCGTGTGGCGACATTGGCGGAGGTTGGATGAAGTAATTAGGATCAGATTTTGCTTTTTCGTATTCTAGTTCATAATGATCATCCGATCTTTCATTGTAGCTATCAATAGCTATAGATCTTCGATCTCTAGCAGCTTCCTTATAATCTTTATCTACTTTTCTAACGCGAGGCTTTTTGGATTTAACTGGGTTAACGGCCGGGTCAGAAGTGACAGCTGATGTTGGCGATTTTGTCTTTGTTTCTAAATGAGTTTTAATTCTGTCTGTGATCTTATTTATTTCGTCGGCAACTATGAGAATCTCCTCAGGAATTAGCTGAAATTCTTCTCTTGGCGATGCTGGCTTAACTTCGGGAGTAACGGCTGACAAAGCTGACTTGCTAACTTGTGGTATTGACGCTTTTGGCGCAGTTATATTTCTTAAGCTTGTTCTTTTATTTACTATGGCAGCAATTTTTTTATTGTTTTCGATGGTAGCCCCAATAGCTTTTGGCAACGTATTACCATCCTTATCTCCAGTAAGAGCTGCTTCTTTATTTGCTATTTCAATAAATTCTTTCTGTAATCTTTCAAAAAGATTTAATATTTGGTTTTTCTCTGCATCATCTTTTGCAACTTCCGACGTTCTCTTAGAAAAGCTCACCTTTTTCTTTCCAAAAAGTCCATTAACAGCAAGCTGATTTCCAAAAGAATAAGCTAAAATTTCTTGTGGTGATGTTAAATATTTTTCATCTGCACTATTAAGATTACCAAACTTTCCTGCGTCTAATGCTTTTTTAACATATGGTTGTATTTGCTCTATTATTTTTGATAATTCTGTATTATTTTTTGAACGCGTTAATGACATATCTCTAAGAGCATCACTATCTTTATTTTTTAATGAGTATTCTTTAGGATTAATTCTAGCCTCTTGCATTTCTCCTAACTTAAAATCAATTGCATGAATAAGTTCGTGCATCAAAAGCTCATCTGATTTTTCTTTGCTAGCTGTTTTAGAAATAGCAATTTGTCCAAATGGACTTCTATAGTGTCCACCTTTCTTACTTTCTAGACTTTTATCAAGAACAACGGGATTTTTTGTGATAGTATTAAGTCTTGAAAATGCCGGAAGAAGATTTAATTTTTCTGCGTGTTGTGACAATATTTCTTTCTTGTCGTCGTTGTAATAAGTTGGAAATATCTTATTTTCTCCAGGAGATTTCATTATGTCTTCGTGAACCTTGTATGGATCGCGACTTACGCTTTTGGCGTCACTAATAAATGCGTCTCTTACATTTTGAAGCAGCAATTTAATTTCGGCCTGCTCTTGAGCGTCTTTTCCGGACTTAATTATTTTGCCTTGAAAATTACTAGGACTAGGCTTACCAAAAGAAGCAGCAAGAATATCTCTTCTATCCATGCTGGTCCCTGGAACCTTTCCAGGTTTAGGCTTAATGATTCCTTGTCTCTCTGCTCTTACGTAATGAGGAATGATCTTTCTAATTGCTTCTGATGTTTTTGTCCCGCTAGTAGAATCGGACAAAGCACGAAATTTTGGATCATTTGGATTTTCTGTTTTTGCTTTTTGCTCGCCTAGCTGATAATTCATAGCCTTAATAATTTCAGCCTGTAGTTGTTCATAAATTCTTGAGTTTGTCGTGTCTGGCATCACAATTCTTTGATCGATTTATCTGTAGTACGGCGAAATCGCTGCTTTGTCGATGACTGGGTCATGTTGCGTTTGAAGATTTAGTTTTTCAAAAGGAATGTCTAGATCTTTAGCTATTCTGCTCATGCCGATAGCTAAATTTGTTTTGTCATCATCTCGATATGAAAGATTTTCGCCAATAGGAGACTGATAAGAATGTGCTATAAGCACCTCGTCAGAAAGTTGCTTATGTGACCTGCCGCTATGGCGTTTTAGAGGAAACTTTGGATCTTTTCCTCGAGCAGCTCTCAATCTTTTGTTGTTTATGCTCGATCTAAGTTCAAGAATGCCTGGGACAAGTTCAACAGTGCCGTCGGGGCCAAAATCCTCAATATTAAATGCTCTCTGCGTCCATTCTTTTGGCAAAGGCTTTGCCTTTGACTTGATATCTGAGTCATTAGGAGACTTAAATATTTCTTTTCGACTAGTGGAAATCTGTGCAGCAGCTTGCGCTGGTAGTATCGGGTTTAGTGGCGGCGCAACTGGTGCTGATTTAACAGCAGGATCGGTAACTGATGTTTTTTTGGCCTGATCCTCGGGTATTCCTAGTGGAGAATTAATTTTAGGTGATTCTTGAACTCCTCCCGAGGCATAAAGAGCTTCTTGGTTTGCTTCTTCCGCAAATGTTTTGTGAATCTTATCAATCAATGCTTTAATTTTTTCTTGTTCATCTGGTTTTTTGCCGCGAGAAAGTAACTCGGCAAGACTTTGTCTTTCTTTGCCCACAGTAAAAGTTTCCTGAATAGGGAAACTCTTATCATACGAAAAAGCCAACATCTCATCGGGGCGATTAATGTAGTCTTTTGGAAGTTGTCCCCTAAAAAGGTATCGTCTAAAATTAAACTTTCCTTTTTTTTCTGCTTCTTCAACATATGGTTTTAATTGTTGCAGTAATTTTGCTGTTTCCGTATCGCCTTCCGACAGCGATGCGTTATCGCCATGATAGACTGAAGGTCGTTTTGTAGTCAGACCGTCGATTTTCATAATTCTTTTGTGTCTATCCATTCCTACTTGATGGTCAATAGCATGAATCATTTCATGTTGTGCCACGAGGCGCACAGTGCTTTCTGGTTTAGGGGCTGTTTTTATTTTATATCCCAGCAACTTCTTGACATTTTCAATAAGGGTCGGCCTTGTATTGGGGTCAACTTGAATCATTTCAGCTCTAGGGTAATAAAGTCCAGCAGCCTCTTGACTAAATTTGTCGTTTTTATTATATGGTATTTCTCGCAAAGTTTTGGTTTCGTCGTTAACTCTCGATAACGCTGGACCAAGATTCAAACTTTCAATATCCTTAGTCAAATTTTCATTTACGTCTTTGCTTAATAGCTTAGGCCTTCCGTACACATTGTTTATAGCGTCAAACCTATAATGTTCTGGTTTTATTTTTTCGTAAGTATCAAGCGGATTAACTTTTATTGCTGCCGTATCACTAATAAATGATTTTTTGAGTTCGGACAAAACTTTTAATAATTCATCTTTTTTTTGTGGATTTTCTTGAGCGTCATATAATTTTTTCTGAAAACTAGGATTAAAAGAATTGGCTAAAATATGGTCGCGCCGCGTAAGCCAGTCTTCACCTCGATAGTAGTCGCCGTCATGCATAACATCTGGAGATTTAATTGACTTAGATCTTATAGCGTCTCGTACGAAAGGATCGAGTTTTGTTATTGCCGCTGCGGTTTTTGTCTCAGAATTATAATCAGATAAAGTACCAACCGCATGTGGAGATACTGGTTTGGTAGGATCAGCATTTTGTATTCTTTTTTCAAGATGCAATTTGCCGAGCTGATCATCAATAGCTTTAATCATTTCAAATTGAAGTTGATCAAAAAAATCTTTATCTTTTTTGTTTGAAGCAACAATTCTTTCAGGATGATCATCATAGTAAACTCCAGTTGTCCTTTTGTCTATACGAGGATCGTGCTGGGTGTGCAAATTAAGTTTTTCAAAAATTCTTCTAATTCCCAAATTTGACGCTATTTTTCTCATTTCAATAGCGAGAGATTTTTTGTTTTCATCTTGAAATATTCTTGTGTCATCAAGAGGAGACTTATATTTTTCTTCTATTGCTTTGTCTCGCAATTTCATATATGGATTTTGTGGATCTTTGCCAATTGGCTTTGCTGCACCGGAAGAACTAGCTGGAGATTGAACAGCAGCATTTAATTTCTGTGGAATCGCAGGAATTGATGGGAGAGAAGGGATTGGCGCTGACTGAACGGCAACGTCAGAACTCTTGTTGGGATTTGGGGCTGGGACTGGTGCTGGCGAAGAACTTAATGGATTGACAGTCGGCTGACTTGGCGCCTGGATGACTGGTGATGGTGCTGGTGGTGGAGGCGAAGCGATCGGTGCAGATGCAATTGTGGGCTGGCTTACTACCGCACCACCAGCCTGGGCCTTAATATCTTCTAGAATTTGACTGACAGCACTAGCAGTAGTGGTAGCAGGCTTCTTTTTTGCGGCTTTTTTGGCAGGCTTTTCTTCGGGAGCTACTTTTGGCGCAGGTATAGTAAGTTGTCGCTGCCCATCAATGACTTTCTTAACAAATTCTCGAGGATCAATTTTTCCCTCTGGATCCTGAACCATGGATACGAGAGCTTCTCTGTCATATTGCTGAGCAAATTTTTCTGGTTTTTCGGCGTCGCCCTTTAATTTGCCTGCTTCAATAAGTTTAGAAATAAAGCCTTTTTTTCCCGTAAGATCATCTAGGCCAAGGGCACCATAAATCGCACCGCGGCGAGTCATTTGAATTTGATGATCTCTATTATCATAGTCAACATCTTCTATTTGGCTAATCGCACCATGCTTGACACCCAGCTCGTATCGTTGGATCTGATCTGGCTTCGGATTATTGTAAACAAGATCTTTTTCGGGACCGTGATATCCCTTTAGCCAATCATAAGTTTGTTTCTTGGGAGTAGGCTCAGATCCTTTTAAGCCACCACTCGACATTCCTGGCAATCGCCCAGTCCTGTTCATCGCATTAAGATTTGTCAGTCCGATCTGTTGGACTTGCTCAGGCGGAACTACATACTCACCAGGAGTGAGCATGACGTTTGGAGCCGAAGCTTTGCGTATAACAAAACTTCCCCCTGGGAGTCTAGCAGGCACCGTGTCAGAATTGCCAGTGCCTGGAACAAATCCTCCAGAAGCAAATGGAATTGGACCACCGGAAGCCTTGCGAGATACATTGCTAGGACTTGAAATGCTATTGCCAACTCCTTTGGCAAACGATTGACCAAGACTAGGCAGAGACTGAAATATTTTGACCGCAGCAATAGCCGTCAACAAAGGAAGCAATGGTTTGGCTGCATTAAGAACGGTCAAAAATGAATTGGCCAGCATTTCAAATGCGGTAAAGGCAGACTTGAAAGACGACGTCTCAACTAACGATCGACCAAACTGAAGGTATGATTCCTGAAGCTTGGTCAACCTATTGGCGTAGCTTTCAGATGCCTGGGCAGCATTCACCTGAAGACTGATTCTGCCTGTCTCAGCAACACGCAGGGCACGCTCAGCAGTCGCAAGCTCATTTACCAACGGGATTACTTTGGAGATCTGTCGATACCCACCCAGATCCTCAATTATCGCAGAGAATCGCGGATCGGTCGAAGGAAGTTGGGTGAGGGCACGAGAAAGCCTAGTGACTGCCTCATAGGCACCTACGAACTGGTTTTCCAGACCCATATTGCCGGATCTTTCTGCTTCCTCTCTTGTAAAACGAAGGTTGACACCAAACTCCTTGAGGGCATTGACTGTGTCGTTACGTTGGATTCGAGTAAATATAGTCCTAAGTCCGGTAGCAATCGACTCAGCTGATTCTCGAGTAGTCTGGCGAACAGATGTCACAAGCGCTAGGAATTCGCTTAATTCTCCACCAGTAACCTTGAAAGCTCCACCCGCACGTCGCACTGCCTCAATTAAGTCGGCAGCTTCTACAGCAAAAGCGCCTGCCACAGCATTCATGGCACCAATAGCTCCGCCCATATCGGAAGCATCAATCTTGAACTGTTTAGACGCAGCGATAAATCCTTCTGTCGTTTGAGTAAGACCATCAAAGTTCGGCGCAAGTGCTGACTGAGCAAGGACTTCCAGCGAAGCTTTTACCTGTTGGATGGTGAAGTCGGCCTGCCTAAGAACCACGGCAGACTTCATCAGTTCCATGCTGGAAACGCCATAAGTAGTCGATAGCTCGCTAACCCTATCGCGCAGCTCGGAGATCTGACTTCCAGAGTCACCGGAGACCTGCTTGAGCTTGACCATCTGGCGGTCAAACTCAATAGCCTGAGTCATGGCCTCTTTAAAGCCACTAGTGATGGCCATTAGGGGCGCTGAGGCGGCACTGAAAGCAACAAATCGCTTAAATGCAAGTCCAGATTGCTGAGAAAATCTTTCTACGGACGAAGTCGTATTGTCGACCATGGATCTGAGAGATTTGATCGTGCTAAGATCGGCCCTGACGGGCACATTGACGCCTCCGGTGCCAGCTCCACGAAGACCAGAATTGATCTGCGTTGAGATGTTCCTGACTGCGCCACTTGCCAGTCTTAGGTTGAGTTGTCCAGTGATATTAAATGCCATGGTGACCCCGTAAACAAAAAAGGCGACGAACCTACCCCTTGAGAGCAGTGAACGTCGCCCGCGTAATGCCTATCCGGTTCAACTACAATTACACCGACTCAGCCCCTTGGGACGGAGTTAAGATGTCGTTGCCCAAATCATCTAGGAATGGCTTCTCATCCACCAGATAATTGCCGTCTGCGTCAACGCGATTGCCGTCCCGGTCGACGTAATCTCCGGAAGCATCAACGTATCGCCCCTCGTCATCAACGAGTCGGCCTTCTGCGTCCGTTTTAAGGCCTTCCCTGTTTACCAAATGGAGCGACTCATCACAGAACTTGTACTTTAGGAGAAACTGATTCTCTGGAAGTTTCTGCTCGTAGTCTTCATCAAGGTTGTAGAGGATGCGTGCAAGCGCACTTGCGGCAATGCTGGTGGCGGGATCTTCATCCCGAGCCATGTAGTCATCGTAGGATTTGTAGTACGGTTTGCCGTCTCCGGCATGCACCGTACAGGCAGACACAAAGAAGTTGAACTGGGCATTGTCGGCCTGGGCCTCGGCAGAGTTGTTGTCGAGGCTAGATCGCTCAGAGTTCAGCCCCCTGAGTTCTGCTCGGTCGCGACGAAGCTGGAGAGCCATCTCTCGCGCATCCGTCAGCTTGATGCCTCCAGAACGAATCTTGCGTTCTGTTTCGACGATCTTAGTCTGGAGCTTGCGCAGATCAGCCTCTTTGTGGTCATCCCACAGCTTCTGCTCCCGCATCACGCTCTCAATCTTGGCGCGAAGAATCGCTCCAGACTCTACTGCTTCGCGAAAGGCCCTATTGTAAACTTTTTGGGCATCCTGACGCTGCTTAGCATTTGGCTTAAGTACCGCAAGTTCGGTTTCTTTGTCGCCGCTCTTTACCTTAATGACCTTCTTATTGACGCTCATGATTCGTCCTCCACTGACAGGGTCTTCTGACACCGGTTCCAGCCAACCGTGTACTGGGTTAATTCACTCTCGATCGCACGCAGCTGGGCGTTGCCGTTATTGAGAACTGTTCCTCGACATGTTTCCCATGCCTGTCGCCACTTCTCCTGTTTTGGATCGTGCGACTCAGAGGCATGATGCCCCCACAGTTCACCAAAATACTGCTCAATAGCACTTAGGGCGCCAATGAAAGTAGTTCTCATTTTTGTGGTCACCACTCTCTGTAGGCGAGCGCGACTTTTGCGCTCGTATTCCCTTCGTTCGTACTCGTCAATTTTCCGAGCTGCTGCGGCAGCAGCTTCGATCTGATCCTGGCCATCCACGGTAACCCTCCTTACTTGCCCGGAGCGGCCCGATTGGCCATCATTACAATCTCCCGGCGCGAATCGGGCATGTTCTGTTCTTCGACCTCGCCCTTCTTAGCGATATGAGCGAGTCTCTCTTTCTTAATCGCTTGGGCCTGGGGTCCGTTTAAAGATTCTATGTTTTTGAAGTCTTCTTCGGTTTCTGCCACAAGAAAGATATCTCCCGAATCAGGCAAATTCATTCCGGACAGGGCCGACTCAGCAGTAGATTCGCGACGTCTCCGCTCGTTTTCTCGCCGCTGAAGAGTCATCCATCCGTCAAACGCATCATCATCCCGTATGATCTCATCTCCAGGTGGTGAAGTGTGTTCATTTACAGATTCGTATAACTGTGACCACGACACCAAATGTCGCTGTTCTTCAGTAAGATCTGCCGCAGAACAACCGAATACGTCTGAGCAAGCAGACCTGGCGTTCCATATCATTCGCCAAGCTTCAGATCGAGCTGCGGAACGCATGATGGCGTCAGATATTTGTGCTTCTGAATAAGCCTGCACAGCCGCGTCGAGAAGAGAACTTTCCTCTTGATAAAAATCGTCGTTCTTCCAAATGCGGCGACCTTTATCGTCCAGAAGTCCACTGCCCACTAAGTAGCGCGTGCGAGCTACCTGGGCGTATCCAAGAACCCCCATGTGTGCATAGGAGTTTTTTAATATAAGAAGACGATTAAGTTCTGTGCGTGCTATATTGAGGGCTGTGCGTGTAGCTTCGCGCTCGCGAGATTTAAAAAATGACTTAAACAATCCAATCTTAAGTTCTTCAATATCTTTTTGAAGTGTTTTAACAGTCTTATCGTCCCCATCAGACCAAAGGCCGTGAGAACGCATCATATCGCAGATCTCGCTGTCAGACAGCAATCCTTCCTCTAGTCCGTCAATAGTAGCTTCGTGAAACACTTGCTGCGCTTTGTAGCGACGCAATCGATCTGGCTGACGAACGAGCATGCGCTTGTCGTCGGCGCGAAAACGAAAGCAACCCGCTACAACGCGGGCTATTACCAGTTCTAGCTCCAAAAACATCCTCCAAGCAACAGGGGGCCTCGTGGCCCCCCGCTCATCCTATTTTAACCACAATCCCATTAGGACTTGGTTACGGTCATGTCGTTGAAAGTTCGGAAACTGTACGTAACAGTACGGTTGCCGCCGTCGGTTCCACCACCCTGGTAGTTAGCAGACTGAAGCTTGCAGCGACTTCCGAGGCTAACCGTGGTGCCATCAGCAAAGGCCACCGTGATGACTTCATCGTTGAGCTGATCAGCGTTGCCATCGTTGGCTTGAGCGAAGTCGCCCGACGTAGTAAGAACCTCGAACTCTGCGGTATCTTCTACGGGGAACTTCACGTAACGGAAGAAGGGACCCTTGCGTCCCAGTTCCATGAGTTGTTCGCGACCCAGATTGCAGTTGACCGACAACGACTGGATGTGGGAACTAAAACCGGATCCAGCAATCTCGGTAATTTTGCCCGAGATGTTCACGCCCGGAATCACTTTCGGGAAGAGGCAGTCTTCCACAACGAGATGCTGACGACGAACGATACCCGAGGCTGCGGTAGGCGTCTCGGAGGCTGGAGCGTTGGGAGTCCAGTAGTTCTGGCCGCTAGCCCAGATCTTGTTGTTGCCGACCAATGTCATGGCTTCTGATGCATTTCCGTCCATAGCAAGCTTGTAGCTGATGGCGGAAGCGTATGCTCCAGAGACAAGGCACTGTGCAACTGGCGTACCAGATGCAGACACTGCGGTGTCGTCGTGGACCGAAAGAACCAAATTGCAACGACTGTTGGATCGGCCGATCAATGTGTTGTTAACGCGGCCAGAAGTGGCCAGATCAAACATCAATGGGGCGCCGTCCAAAACTCTTTCGAGCTGAACTTCAATTTCTGGAACACCTTCGATGTTCTGATAAAGGGACAACATGCCCAACTCGTAGGCAGCTTCCAGATTGTAGTTGGTGGTAATGGTGGCAGATTGCAAGCCACGCACTCGGGTATAGGATCCAGCGTTGGCGCCAGTGTGAGCGCCGATACCAACGGCAGTGACTGCGTAAAACACACGATTATTAGGCACGGCTCTCTCCTTGTTCTGATGATTCCCAAATAGGGTCTGTCAGAAATATTTACACCGCAAGAGCATGAGTGTCTGCGATACTAAGGAAGATCGACGCATATTGTGGCCTTAACAGCAGCGCGAAACAGGGGAGGCCTGGCCGGAACTTCGTTAGAACGTATTTCATCAAACGTCATCTTGCGCCAACGATAAAGGCCAGATCCAGTGCTTGTGTCAACCATACTAGGATATGTGATCCCTGAAGGATTTAGGGTGCCATCGTAATTAAGTGGGAATCGCCCATCCACAGCTAGGCCCTTCTTGTTGACGCCCTCAATCCTGCGCTCCCAATGCGATACAATAATGTCGTGGAGCTGCTTGCGATCGAATTTCGTCTCGGCAAAAATATGAAACATCACATCCTGATAATGAACTCTTGACAAGTTGCCCAGCTGAAGACCTTCCATTGACACTCGAGGTACGGCACTGATGACAACCGCAGGCAACTGAACCCTATTGGCCGACAACACATCCCAGGCCCCTGATCCGTTGGGAGATTGGAATTGGGGATCCGCAGGATTCATGCTGTCAAATTGAACGGCTTTGAACCAGGGGGCGTCGTCAAGATCTAGTCGTACATTCTTAAACGAGTACGCGCAACGCACCACACTCCCGGTGGGGAGGGGCGTGTTGAAAAGGACTCTTCCTTCTGGATAGTTCACTCGATATCCAGAGACACCAGAAGGAGTATTGGCTCGAAAAGAGCCGCCGACAAACAACCCACTGATTGGGATTGGTTGAGAGGCATATTCAATGCCAGATTCATAAACCCAGTTGGATCGAAAGCCTTCCCAGATCTGACCAGGAGTGTAGCGTGGGTCGCGCGCTGGGCGAAGAATGGATGGGTCAGCAGAATGGGAAGCGATGCCCGAAGGATAGGTGCCCGATGGAATGGTGACGTTAGTAAATCCCCCAATACCCAGCAGACCCCAGTTGAAAAACTGATAGCAAGAAAATTCTAATAGATCGCTGACTAGTGGGTCACCGTATTGACTGGTTCCAGACAACTTTGTCAAGTCACTCATGACAATTCCTTTCTAACCGCATCGCTCATAATCTGGTTGATGCGTGGGAGTGCCTCCATAGCGGCACGAGTGATCCAGTTGTTACCGTAGACGCCAGCGTAATATTTTTTTACTTTGAAATTCTTGCCGCTTTTACCCGAAGGAACCATGATGGCGTCCTGGGTTCTCGAAGAACCCCTTTGACCGGAATCAGTACCATACATCACATAGTAGTCGTCAATAATTGCGTCCGTTCCGCGTTCTAGTAGCCACATCAACCAAGGAATCTCGTATCCTCCCTCGCTCTGAAATGACGCGCTAGGCGAGTTAATAAGAAATGTCAGGTCGGAAGGCAAAATCGTTGCTCTTAGACCACCAAAATCGGTAACTCGCCCCAATCCAAAAAAGTTGGATTGTACTTTCATGGGGGTCACAGCAAGAGCCTGAACGGCCAGATCGACGATGTCTCCCGCTTGCTGAGATGGAGATGCCAATCCGAGTTCTCCTTGAAGACCAATGGCGCTCGGAGTATGCACGATCTGAAAAAGAGCTTGATACTCTATTCTGCGAATCAATGCTTTTCGATAAATGGTGCGACAGTCACGCTCTGCTAATGCAGCAGCTCTGATGAGAGACTTTCGGACAGTGCTGGCCCATTCTCGGAGTAGTCCTGGTCCAAACTGAGAGGGATCAACCTTAAAGGACGCATCAATCATGCTCCCACCCTAGTCCAGGTAGCAACCCAAAACTTGCCCTGAGCAATGTTATTGGTGTCGACGGGTTCTCCGTACAGTTCGTAAGTCATCCTAACGGCGAGGGACAGTTCGGTTTGAACGATAATCTTGCGTGTCTGGAGTACGTCTGACAGGTCCGCCATTTTCCCCTTGGTGGTGATCACGCCGTCCGGAATCTGGTAACGGAGGGGCATTCCTCCGAGGAATTTCCCTGGAACGCTCGACACCAGAAGCTTGATGGTGCGAATAGTTTCCCGAGCATGAAGACCTTGTCCGTTGCATGATGGGCATACCGATCCATTAGGGAAAGGCAGTGGTCCACCACCCCTCCAATGATTAGAGGACTTCTGTCCGATGTCGTCGTACAGACAGTTAACGCAAGGCTCCCAAATGGGAGGGTATACGAGCAAGCAGTTCTTGCCTAAATTATCAATGAGATCCGTGATGGCTTGCTGAGCAACATCGCGGATCTCTTGGTCAAGCGTGAAAAGTGGAGGCATTATTCAATCCGCCTGCCAATTACGTTGAGGTCGCCAACAACGCCCGACCCACCAGCAGCTAAAGTAATAATCATGGCAGTATTTGAACTGCCGATCTTGGGGGGGTAAAAGTTAATGGTGTTGCTGCCGCCTGAGGAGATGGGAGCCTTGAAGACCACGACGCCCGACCCATCCTCAATCTTGATGCTGCCAGAAGTGGGTGTTGAGGAATAGCCGCAGGTGATACCCGTAACGACGTGGTTGCGGCCCCCACCGGCTGCGGGCAGACTGATGATTGCTGCAGCATTGGTGCCAGTAGCATAGTCGCCAGAGGCCACAGGTAAGTTGACAACCTGACGACCTTCCCAAGCAAGATAGCGTTGATCCAAGGAATTAGAAACCTTCCCGCTTGCGAATCCGGATACGATGTTGGCATTTCGATCAAAAGTAGTTACAAGACCCGACGGGGCACTTTGGGGTACCGCAATCACTACTGCTCCGTCGAGGACATTGCCGTTGTTGTAGGCGACACTCATGATTTCTCCTTATCAATCTGGGGCCAAAATAAGTGACCAGCAAGAACGCCAATCGCAAATGGTAAGATTGGTAATTGGCGCGACCAATCGACAATAATCACGCTGATTGAGGCGTCGTAGCCTGACGCAGCAATAACCCATACGTCGTAGATGCCTAGGAGTGCTGCGACAACAAGAAGTATGGTCTGAGTAGCAATCCTAGTCATTGATCACTCTCCTTAGCGAATAAACGTCTGGCGGCCTTCAGGAACTGGATAATAGTTTTGGTCGCCATAGCCTGCAAATATTCGGAAAGGCGTCA
>Ga0102829_1000134_pt1 | contig 22920 bp, 27 predicted proteins | sample ColrivemetaGS575_FD_84510 | JGI IMG/M metagenome (GOLD analysis project Ga0102829, IMG submission 84510) | Estuarine microbial communities from the Columbia River estuary - Freshwater metaG S.575 | ecosystem: Environmental > Aquatic > Marine > Intertidal zone > Estuary | place: USA: Columbia... | reverse complement strand
GGCGTCGGAGTGGTCCGGAACCCCTTTCGAGGGTGTCGTAAGTGCGCCGACTGGTGTTCGTTCTGGGCTGCCCTGGCGTCGGGAAGACCACGCTGGTGCGGCATCTGCTCGGCCAGGACCGCCGCGAGATCGGGCGCTGGACCGCTCTGGGGCCGTACAAGGGCGACCCGCTCGACGGCGCCGACCAGCTTCCTCACGCCCGCGCCGTGATCGAGCGCTCGCTCGAGCGCCTCTTCACCGACGTCCCGCCCGAGCTCGTCGCACTCCTCGACGGCACGCGGTTCGGTCACCAGGACGACGAGATCACCCGCGGCCGCTTCGACCGGATCGCCCTGCTCCTGACCGCCTCACCGGCGACGATCGCGCGCCGTCGAGCCCAGCGCGGAAGCCCAGGGGCAGCGCCGGAGTGGCTCGAGCGGCAGACGACGCGAGCGCGCCGGCTGGCCGATGCGATCGCGCTCGACGGACAGTGCATCGGCGTCGACACCGACCGTCCGCCGCGCGAGGTGATCACGCTGGTCCGCGCCGCGATCGGGAGGCATGGGTGAGCCGCTCGCGGAGCGCCGTCATGCTCGCCCGGACCGGGGCGACGCAGGAAGAGATCGGCGCGGTCGCCGGCACCTCGCGTGTCGCGGCGTCGCACTGGCTGACGGGTGCGACGAAGCCGAACGCGGACAGGCGGGCCCGCATCGCGAAGCGGTGGCCAGCCGTCACCATCGAGGGCTGGGACGAGGCGTGGGGAGGCGAGCAGGCGGCGCAGCCGGAGCGGCCTCCCCAACTAGGCCTCGCGGGGCTCCGTCGCGGCCTCGAGGAGGAGGCGGCGGCCACGTTCTGGAAGCTGAAGAGGCGGACGGACCTGACGGACAGCGAGCGGGCAAAGGCGCTGCGCGAGCTCGCCGTCGCCGTCCGAGAGCTCTCGCGCATGCCGCCGGGTTCGCTGGTCGATCACCCTGATTGGCCGGAGCTCGAGGCCGCGATCGGGCGCGTGCTCGAGGGGCATCCGGAGGTCGCGCAGGCCTTCGAGGACGAGATGGTCAGGCTCGAGGCGGGGCGCGTCACTTCGTAAGTTGTAAGGGCTTTCGTAAGTGCGTGCGGTCGGGCGCGTCCGCCACCCTCTGACGGGCAAGGTGGCAAGCGCGGCGACGATGCAGGAGGTCGAGCGTCGCCGGCACCAAACGGTGTCGGCGCGCTCGGCCTTCTCGCGTCTTCGGGACGTCGCCCGGCGTGCGCAGGCGAAGCCGACGATCACCTGGCCATCGACGCGATACCAGAAGGACCCCGTCGGGTTCTTCCGCGAAGTGCTCGGCATCGAGCCGTGGTCGAAGCAGGTCGAGCTGCTCGAGGCCGCGGAAGGACACGAGCGCGTAGCGGCGACGAGCGGGCACAAGTGCGGCAAGTCGACCGCCCTCGCGGGGCTCGGGCTGTGGCACTTCCACTCGTTCCCTGACTCCCGCGTCTGCATCACCGCGACGACGTCGCGGCAGGTCGACGGGATCATCTACCGCGAGATCAAGCGGCTCCACCGGAATGCGCTGGTCCCGCTCGACGGCGAGGTCCGCGAGCTCGCCCGCAGCGGCATCAAGGCGAAGGACGGACGCGAGATCGTCGGCTTCACCGCGAAGGAGCCGGAGGCGGTGGCGGGCATCTCGGGCGCCAACCTGCTCTACCTGGTCGACGAAGCGTCGGGCATCGCGGACGAGATCTTCGAGGCGATCGAGGGCAATCGCGCCGGCGGTGGTCGCGTCGTCATGATCTCGAACCCCACCCGGAACGAGGGCCGGTTCTTCGACGCGTTCCACGGGAAGGCGGACTTCTACCGGACGGTGTCGATCTCGAGCGAAGAGACGCCGAACGCGACGGGCAAGGGCACGCCGATCCGCGGTCTCGCCGGTCGGAACTGGATCGACGAGATGAAGTCGGAGTACGGCGAGGACAGCGCGTTCTACGCCGTCCGCGTCCGCGGTCAGTTCGCGACGCACGAGGAGGGCAAGGTCTGCTCCCTCCACCTCATCACCGAGGCCGAGTCGCGCTGGGAGGACACGCCTGCCGAGGGGCCCTTGCGGATTGGCGTCGACCCAGCCGGTGACAGCGACGCCTCCGACGAGACGCTTTTCGCCGCTCGCCGCGGCAAGAAGCAGATCGCGATTGTGCCGCACCGCGGGCTCGACGCGCACCGCATCGTCGAGGAGCTGCTCGTCGTGTTGCGTGACCTGCGTCGCCCGCGCGAGAAGCCGGCGGTCATCGTCGACTCTGAGGGTCTCGGCTTCAAGGTCTACCAGCTGCTCTCCGAGCACCTGGACAAGAACCCCGAGGACTTTCACCTCGTGCGCGTCCGGGCGAGCGAGCGAGCAACCCGCGAGCCGACGCGCTACGACCGGGTGCGCGACGAGCTGTGGGCGAACGGGCGCGACTGGCTGCGCGACGGCGGCGCCCTGATGGCAGACCCCAAGCAGTCGCGCGAGATTCATGCTCCGAGCTGGCACGACCATGTCGGCGGCACGCGCAAGGTCACGCCGAAGCTCGAGCTGCGCAAGGCGCTTGGGCGGTCCACCGACCGCGCCGACGCGTGGTTGCTCTCGTGCTGGGAGCCGATGGTCCTGCTGCCGGAGAACGACGCGCCGACGGCCGCGGCGAAGCCGTACGACCCGTACGCTGAAGAGGACCTCGACGACAGGGTCGGCGAGATCTCTCCCTACGGCGGAGGTCTGCGGTGAGCCTCATGCGCCGCGCCGCGAGCGCGCTCGCGCTCTACCTCGGCGTCTCCTCGGCGGTGCCGTCGGCGGTTCCAGCTCTCCCGCCCGCGCCGACCGACGCGGCCGCCTCCGCTCCCGTCGTCATCAAGCGACCGGTCCGGAAGAAGAAGCGCTCGAGCCGTCAGCCGCAGACGGTCACGCGATGGATCCAGAGCGACGTTGAGACGGCGAAGCACCGTGCTGGCTCCGGTGACCTCTCGCTGGTAGGGCGGATCTACCGCTGGCTCGCGAGCGACGGAACCGTGCAGGGGCTCCTCGGAACCCGCACCGGGGGCCTCGTGCGGCTGCCGAAGAAGTTCACCGGCGACGACGAGACGCGGGCGCTCCTCGCTGGCTCCGAGGGCGAGCCTGGGCTCTTCGAGCGCGCGTGCCCCGACGCCGAGCTCGAGCTTCTGGCTGCCGACGGCATTGTCTGCGGCGCGGGGATCGCCGAGCTCATCGACGTCGAAGGGCTCGACCACCCGGTTCTCGTGCGGCTCGACCCGGAGTTCCTGATCTATCGATGGTGGGAGGACCGCTGGTACTACCAGACCGTCCACGGCCTCGAGCTCGTCACGCCAGGGGATGGGCGGTGGGTTCTGCATCTTCCGGGCGGTCGGCAGGAGCCGTGGAACCGCGGGCTGTGGCAGTGCCTGGCGCGGGCCGCGATCTCGAAGGAGCACGCCATGCTCTATCGAGAGAACTGGAACGCGAAGCTGGCGCACCCGGCGCGCGTCGCGGTCGCTCCGCAAGGGTCGACCGAGCTGCAACGGCAGACCTGGTTCCAGAAGGTCATGGCCTGGGGGATGAACACCGTGTTCGGGATGCTGCCCGGATACGACGTGAAGCTCCTCGAGAGCAACGGCCGCGGCTACGAGAGCTTCCGCGAGACGATCAGCGACTCGAACCAGGAGTTCATGATCTCGCTCGCCGGCCAGGTCGTGACCACCACGGGCGGCACGGGGTTCGCGAACGCGGACATCCACGCGACGATCCGCGGCGACCTCATCGAGGGCGACGGCAAGAAGCTCGGCAACACCTGCAGCGCGCAGATCCTCCCGTTCCTCCTCGAGGGGCGCGTCGCGAACCCGAGGAAGGCGCGCGTCGTGTGGGACACGCGCAAGCCGACGTCGAAGAAGGAGGAGGCCGACGCCTTCTCGGCTGCCGCGAAGGCGATCACCGACCTGGCGACGTCCCTCGTGGCTCACGGGATCGAGGTGGACGTCCGTGAGCTCGCGGTTCGCTTCGCCGTTCCGATCAAGGTCGTCGAGCAGGCGATCTCGACCGTCGTCCCAGGCGCGACCATCGCGCCGGCGAACGACACCGGCGCCCCGCTCCCGGGCGCGACCGAGCCTCCCGATGCGTACGCGCCCGAGGAGGATGAGCCGCTCACGGAGGACGCGGCGGCACGGCTCGCCGCTCGCATGACCGAGCTCGAGGCCGACGCGTGCTGGCACGGCCACACGAACCGGTGCCCGAAGTGCGGCGTCGAGGTCGACGCGGACTGCGAGCGCGACGCTGACGGCAACCTGATCTGGCACAAGCGCTGGCGCCCCATCCGCCAGGCGAAGGCGGCGGCATGAAGCCCGATCTCATCGCCCTCCTCGCCGAGCTGCAGCGCGACCTACGGCTCCTCGACTGGCGGATCGAGGTCTCGTACGTGCCGAACCTCTGCACCTCCAGCGGCTACCCGGTGCACGGGCTGTGCTCGCACCTGGTCGACGCGAAGCGCGCGCGCATCCAGATCCGTGACCCGGAGACGCCCGCGACGGAGAACGATCCGTCGGTCGAGGAGACGCTCGTGCACGAGCTCGTCCACCTCCACTTCGCGCCGTTCTCCGGGAACACCCAGCCCGAGATCGCCGCCGAGGAGCAGGCGGTCTGGGCGATCGCCGAGGCGATCACGAACGCGAAGACTGCGGCCCGGAGGGGCCAGATCGCGCGGGCCATGGCGGCGCGCGCGCGTGAACGTTTCACCGCCGGAGGGCGGACGAAGGAGAGGAAGATGGACCCTGCTGTGATCGCGGCGCTGCTCGCGCTGCTCGAGTCGGACCCCGAGGCGGCCAAGGACTACCTGAAGAAGCTGCAGGGCGGCGGCGGAGGCGGAGGCGGCGAGGGCGCCGCACCACCGGCCGCACAGCAGCCCCCGCCCGAGGAGCCGCGCATGCAGGCGCCTCCGGCGGAAGAGCCGCGAGCGGCCCGCGCCGTGCCGACGGCACAGGGCGCGGTCTCTCGACAGGAGTTCGAGCAGCTCCAGACCGAGCAGCTCGTTCACCAGCACGGCGCCAGCCTGAACGACGAGCAGCGTCGCTTCGCGCTCACGCTCGCGCCCGCGGCGGTGCGCTCCTACCTGGCGACGCTCACGAGCGGCGCTCCCGCGCCGGCCTCGGCAGCGCAGGCCCACACCCGAGCGGCCGCGACGCCCTCCGCTCCGTCGACCACGGCGGCACCGCCGGCCGGTGTCACGCGGGGTGAGTTCGAGCGCTACCGCGTCGACCAGTACATCGAGCTCCACGGCTCGAGCCTGAACGAGGCGCAGAAGAAGTTCGCGCAGACGCTCTCGTACGAGCAGGTCCGCGGCTACATCGCGACGACCGTTCCGAGCTCGACGCCGGCCGCGCAGCGCAACACCGCGCCCGCTCAGGGCCCTCGCCGGCAGATGTCGGTCGACCCGACCATCCAGGAGGTCGACCGTCGGATGGGCCTCGCTCCGGTGCCGACCCAGGCGATCGGACGCGACCCCACGACGGGCCGCCTCACGATCTCGAACATCGCGCCCGCCAAGGTCGTCAAGGCCGCCGCGGCGCAGACGGGAGGTGAGTGATGGCCACCACCAAGGACTTCCCGAGCGGGTTCAAGACCCTCGATCGGCTGAAGATGAAGATGGGCGCCAACTTCAAGGCGCTCAAGGGCTGCATCGCGGCGATCGCGCTGTCGGGGACGAACAAGGGGCTCGTCGTCGAGGGCACGGCCGCGGGCAACCTGCTCATCATCGGCCGCTTCGGTGAGACGGTCGACAACACGGGCGGCGCCGCCGGCGCGAAGAAGGTGGAGGTCCTCTTCCACCGACACTTCGAGTGCCTCAAGCTCGTCAACGACGCGACGACCCCCGTCGCCGAGACCGACATCGGTCAGCGGTGCTTCGTCAAGGACAACAACACGGTCAGCATGGACGGCTCCGGTCGCTCCGTCGGCGGCACCGTGTGGGGCTTCGACGACGCCCTCGTGCTCGTTGAGCCGGGCCTCAACGTCGCGTGCGGCGTGACCCGAGCGATCCCGATCCCGATCGCGTCGTTCGTCGACGCGGACGGCGACCCCCTCGCCAAGTTCGTGGACGGCGCGAGCACCGTCCCCGGTTTCAACCTGGCCAACTCGAAGGCCTTCGGCCTTCGGTGGAACAACCACGCCACGCCCGACGAGGTGCTGACCTCGGTCCCGCTCCCGAGTGATCGCGACCCGACCCAGGCGCTCGTCCTCAAGGTCATCGCGTCCAAGTCCGGGGCCACGCTGGGCGACGCGGTCACCTTCACGTTCGCGGCCTACTTCAACACCGTGGGCGAGCTCCACGACGCCGACGCGAACGCGGGCGGAGCCTCGACGGCGATGACCGGCAACGCCGCGGCGAAGACGGTCCAGCTGGTGTCGCGCACGATCGCTGCGGCGGACGTGCCGGCCGGGGCGGCGGCCCTGACGCTGACGATGCAGCCGACGGACGGGCTGCTCGGCACCGACGACGTGATCGTCGAAGGCGTCTTCCTCGAATACGTCCCGAAGGCCGCCTGAGCGGAGAAAGGTAACGACCCGTGAACATCGTCATCACTCCCCAGGTCATCCGACGGATCGAGGACAACATCGAGTACCTCCTCACCGATGCGTGGCGCCGCCGGCGCGAAGCGAAGTGGTGGGAGCGGCTCATGAAGAAGCGCACCGCCTCGTCGAAGCGCGAGATCCTGCAGTGGATGTTGCAGACGGCGAAGATCAAGCCGATCGGCAACGGCGGGAACTACGACTACGAGGACATCACCGAGGTCCACCACGAGATCCTCGTGGAACGCTTCGGCACGGCGCTCCGCCTCGACGAGGACGAGATCGAGGACAGCTCCGCGCTCGACCGCGCTGGTCAGTGGGCGACTCAGATCGGCGGCTACGCCGCGGAGTGGCCCCAGATCCAGGCGACGTCGCTCATCAAGAACGGGAAGACGAACCTCTGCTACGACGGTCTCTCGTTCTTCAACACCGCGCACCCGGTGAATCACTACATCGGCGCGAGCGGCGGGACCTACGCGAACCTCTTTTACGACTTCCCGTTCTCGCCCTCGAACCTCGCGCGGGCCTATCGGCTCATCGCGGGTATCAAGGCGCCGGACGGGCTCTACCGGAAGCTCAAGCCGCGCGTCGTCGCGGCGGGCGAGCTCGAGCGTCTGCGCGTCGTGCAGGCCCTCGGCGCCGAGTTCTACGCGGACCCCGTCCGCGCGAGCTCGACGGCCACCGCGCAGAACATGATCAAAGTCACCTACGGCTTCGAGGAGCCGGTGATCGATCCGGAGTTCGACGAGACCGGAGCGACCAGCGCGGCGGCCCTCACGGCCGACCCTGCGGGCGGCCACACCAACGGGGAGACCCGCGGCGTGTGGTACCTCGGCTGCGAGCTCGTCGAGGACGACACGCTCGGTGGCCTCATCTACTCCGAGCGCAAGCCGTTCTCGATGAACACCTACTCGCACGTCGATGACGTCACGCTCGCGCACCTGGACGCGTTCGAGTGGAAGTTCAAGGGCCGGAACGGCGCGACCTACGGGCACCCGTTCCTCTTCTTCCGCTTCGAGCCGAACGCGGCCTGATCGTCGGCGCGGCAGCTCAGCCCGGGAGGCCCTGGAGAACCAGGGCCCCGGGCTTGAGCCCGTGAAAGATGGCCATCCTCGAACTCGGCGGCTTCCGCACCCGCTCGATCATGCCGAGCGAGGATGTCGACTGGCTCGAGGAGCACTACCCGGGCTTCATCGTCGCGCGCATCGCCTACCACGAGGGCAAGATGAACGCGCGGCTCGCGAAGCGGTACGCGGTGCCGTTCTCGAGCTCGAGCCCGCCCGACGCTGCCGTCGGCTGGATCGTCGACCTGGTGACGCTCGACGCGTACCTGAAGCGCGGCTTCAACCCGTCGGCCGAGCAGGATGGGCTCATCCCCAACGCGGCCGAGACCGCGAAGGCGGAGATCCTCGAGGCCGCGAACAGCGAGACCGGCCTCTTCGAGCTGCCGCTGCGCCAGGACGCGCCGAGCTCGAGCGGCGTCTCGAAGGGCGAGCCGTTCGGCTACTCCGAGCAGTCGCCGTACACGTGGACCGACAGGCAGAGGGAGGCGATCGCCGATGGCGAAGGGTGAAGCCGAGCTCGACGCCTGGGTCGCGAAGCTGCGACGGCTTCCCGAAATGGTGAAGGCGGCCGCGCCCGAGCTCGCCGTCGCGCTGAAGTCGGAGCTCGACAAGAACATCGCGGCGGGACGCGCGCCCGACGGCTCGACGTGGAAGCCGAAGAAGGACGGCGGCCGTCCGCTCGTGAACGCGGCCGCGGCCGTTACGACGCGCGCCGACGGCTCCGTCGTGCAGGCGGTCCTCACCGGGCCCGAGGTGTTCCACCACTACGGCACGAAGAAGGACCCCGAGCGGCAGATCCTCCCGCGCGGCGTCATGCCTGACTCTCTCGGGCTCGCCTTCCGAGCCAAGATGGTTGAGCAGTTCGAGAAGACGATGGGAGGCGGCCGATGAGCGTCTTCGTCGTCGACGTCGGCTCGAACCTGCTCACGAGCCCCGGGCACCTGCTGAAGGACCTGCAGGCGGTCATCCTGCGCTCGAGCGGCACGCTGCCCGCGCCTCTGCCTGCGGCGATGGTGCGCTACGTCCGCGACCGCACCCCGGACACGTACCGGCTCTCGGCGACGCCTGGCGGGGCAGCCATCGACATCCTCGACGCCGGCGTGGGCGTGCACGTGGCCCGGGCCGCGGAGGTCGTGCGCGACTGCTCGGAGCTCTTCGAGGACGTGAAGGACTACTTCGCGCTCCACGGCTACGGCTCGAGCGTCGTCTTCGGTTGGCGCGAGGTGTCCAAGCAGGTGAACCAGGGGACCGGGCGCGCCAACCGCGTCGTCTTCGTCCCCGGCGACGATGGCGGCAAGGCGGGCAAGCTCGCGCCCGCGAAGATCGGCGGTCGGCGCCGGCAGATCGCGACGTACGAGGAGCTCTTCCAGCTTCGCGTCTGGGGCCACGACCCCGCGGCGCCGAACGACGAGCGCGCGCAGTACCGGGCCACCCGGGCGCTCTTCGACCTGGTCCTGAACGCGCTCCGTGACTCGGCGTGCGGGCGCTACGACGTCGGCGATCCGAAGTGGACGACGACGCCTGTGGAGCGCCTCTTCGGCAAGGAGCTCGTCGCGAACGTGACGCTCGACGTCCCGGTGATGCGGTCGTCGCAACCGATCGTCCTGCCGCCGCCGGCGCTCGCGCCCGAACCCAGCGCCTCGCTCGTCTTCCCGGGCGGCGAGGTCGACGTCTGTCCCCCCACCCCCTGAAGGAGCTCGAGGATGTCCGTCCCCGCCGTCAACATCAACCGCCTCGACAACCAGCTCGGCGTCACTCCGCCGCAGACCGGCGACACGATGGCGCTCGTCGGCAACTGCTCCTCGGGGCCGCTCGACACGCCCGGGCTCTACTACCGCCCCGAGGATATCCAGTCGACCTTCGGACAGGGACCCCTTGTCGAGGCTGCCTGCTACGAGCTCGAGTGGACGGGGAGGCCGGTGGTCCTCTGCCGCACCGCCACCACGACCGTCGGCGGCTACGGAACCGTCGACGTGACGGATGTCGCCGGCACGTCCGTCGTCACGACGAACGCCGCGACCGAGCCCTACGACGACTTCGAGGCATACATCGAGATCGTTGTCGGCGGCACGATCGGCGTCGCCGGTATCACTTACAGGTGGAGCCTCGACGGCGGCCGGACGATGAGCGCGATCACCGCGCTCGGAACGTCGACGAACATCACGCTCGCCGGCAACGTCCGTTTCAACCTCGCCGCGGGAACGCTGCTCGCCGGCGACTCCTGGAAGTGCCGGACGTCGGCGCCGAAGTGGAACACGGCGCAGCTCTCGGCCGCGCTCACTGCCCTCAGGAACTCGCTCGAGACGTTCCAGCAGTGCCAGATCGTCGGCCCGGTGGCGGGAGACGCCGACGTCGTCGCGATCCAAGCCGCGGCCGTCGCCTTCGAGGCCGTCGGCAAAGAGGTCGCCTTCATCTGGAACACGCGTGTCCCGAACATCGGCGAGAGCGAGACCGCCTACAAGACGGCGATGGACACGGCGTTCGGCGCCTCGGTGTCCAAGTTCTCGATCCCCTGCGCGGGCGGGTGCGAAATGCAGTCCCCGATCTCGCAGCGGCAGTACCTCCGGCCGATCTCGATGTCCGTCGCAGCGCGGCTGGTCGATGTCCGCCCGGGGCAGGACATCGCCGAGAAGTCGCTCGGGCCGCTGCCCGGGGTGCGCATCGTCGACGCCGCGCGGAACCCGAAGCACCACGACGAGCGGCTCTTCCCTGGCCTCGACGACTCGCGGTTCACCACGCTCCGCTCCTGGGCGAACAGTCCCGGCGCGTACGTCAACAACTGCCGCGTCTTGTCGACGCCGGGGAGCGACTACCAGTTCGGTCAGCACCTGCGCGTGATCAACGTCGCGTGCGACATCGCGAGGCGCGTGCTCGAGCTCCGGTCCTCCGCGGACCTCATCGTCAGCTCGAGCACGGGCTTCATCGTCGAGGACGAGGCGAGCGACATCGACACCGCCGTCGACCACGAGCTCGACGAGCTGCTCGTGAAGACCCGGAACGCATCGGCGGCCAAGTTCATCCTGAACCGGAGCGACAACCTGCTCTCGACGTTCCGGCTCAAGGGCAAGGTCCGGGTCACCCCTCTCGGGTACGTGAAGTTCTTCGACGTCGACGTCGGCTTCTACAACCCGGCGCTCACCATCGTGGAGGTCTGAGCCATGGCGGAGACGGTCTACATCAACGGCAAGGCCCACGACTGGGGCAGCACGGTCATCCGGGTCAACGGCAAGGCCTACGAGGGCATCCTCGCGGTCAAGTACTCCCACAAGCGCGAGCGCACGCGCGTCTACGGCCAGGGCAACCAGCGCAAGCCGATCGCGGTCACCGGGGGCAAGTACAACCCCGAGGACGGCTCGCTCACGGTGCTCAAGGGCACGGCGCAGCAGATCCGCGACGACCTCGCGCGGCAGAGCGCAGACGGTCAGAGCTACGGCGACGCGCGCTTCCCGATCACCGTCCAGTACATCGAGGACGGCGTCGGTCCGATCAAGGACGAGGTCCTCGGCTGCTGGATCGCCGGCGACGACGGAGGCGGCGAGGAGGGGAGCGCCGACCCGACGAAGGAGGAGATCCCGTTCGGGTGCATGGAGATCAAGAAGAACGGCAAGACGCTCTACGCGGCGAAGAGGCGATGATGGCTGACCAACCGACGATCGAAGAGCGCCTCGCGGCTGCGCGCGCGAAGCGAGAGGCAGCGGAAGCGCGTCGCGAAGGCCTGCGCAAGCTCGCCGACCTCGAGGAGGAGGAGCGAGAGGCGGTCTACCAGACGGCGCTCGCCGAGCTCGAGGAGAAGCACGGGGCGACCAAGATCCGCGCCGTCCGCGTGGGGCCGAACCTCATCGTCCTCAAGCGAGGGCTCGAGGTCCTCTGGAAGAAGTTCCAGAGCGCGGCCGAGCGTGCGGGCAAGAACCCGATCCCGAACAAGGCGGTCGAGGACTTCGTGTCGCCGTGCGTCGTCTTCTCGGCGCTCAACGGGCGCGAGGTCTCGCTGTCCGAGTTCCTCGAGGAGCAGCCGGGGAGCCTTAGCGGTCTCGCGACCGAGCTCGCCGACCTCTACGGGCTCAAGACGAAGGAGGACGAGGGAAAATAACGGCCCTCCTCGCAGACGCACGGCGCGACGTCCGGCTCGCCGGAGAGTGCATCTGGGCCCTCGCGATGACGCGCGGGGAGGACAACTGGACGGCGCCGTCGAAGGTGGGCGCGATTCTCATCGGTGAGCTCTGCATACGGGTCTCTCTCGCGTTGAAGGAGTGACGTGGCGAACGCAAAGGCGACATTCGAGGTCGAGCTCGAGGACCAGACCTCGGCGCCTGCCGAGGACGCCGCCGCTGCGCTCGAGCGCCTGAAGGCGAAGATCCTCTCCGCCCAGCAGGAGCTCCGCGACATGACCGCGGCGATGGGGCGCCTCAAGGGCTCGAGCGTCGAGGTCGTCGCGCAGAAGAAGGCCTTGCAGGACCGGATCGCGTCCGTGCGCTCGTCGCTCGCGAGCTCGCAGGCGCAGTTCCTGAAGCTCGGCGGGAACCTCGGCGACCTGTCGAAGAAGGCCGCCGGCGTCGTCGAGGGGACCAAGGGCCTCGGAGAGGCGCTGCAGCAGCTCGGCGGCCCCATGGGCGATGTCATCCAAAAGGGGGAGGGACTCCTCGCCGTTCTCGCGAGCCCGGCTGGCATCGCCTTCGCGATCGGTGTGGTCGGCGTCATCGCGCTCGCGGCAGGCGTCGCGCTCTTCGCGCTGGCGGTGAAGATGGCCGACGCCGCGCGGAGCGCGAGGATCTACCTGACGGCTCTCGCGGGGAGCGAGGCCGGAGGCGCCGCGCTCGCGCGCTCGATCGACCAGGTGGCCCGGCGGGTTGCCCTCGCTCGAGCGGAGCTGCAGGCGATCGCCAGCGAGCTCCGGCTCGCGGGCATCCAAGGCGAGGCGCTCACGCAGGCGCTCGAGTCGGTGGCGACCGTGCAGGCGACGATCGGCGCGGGGCCGGCGTCGAAGCTGAAGGCAGCGCTCGAGCAGGCGGCGAAGACCGGCAAGGTCGTCGTGAAGGGGCTCGAGGAGATCGGGTTCGAGGGTGAGTACACCTTCAAGCAGCTCCAGGACGCGATCCGGAAGCGCTTCGGTGAGGCGGCGCGCGCGCAGCTGCTCTCGCTGCCGAACCTCATCCAACGGCTCAAGGAGGGCTTCAGCGGCATCTTCGCGGGCCTCAAGATTGATCCGGTCCTCAAGGTCCTCGCGGACGTCGTCGGCCTGCTCGACCAGAGCACGGCCAGCGGCAAGGCGCTCCGGCGCGTCGCCGAGGTCGTGTTCCAGCCGATGATCGACTTCGTCGGCAAGCACGGGCGCGTCTTCACGGCGTTCTTCAAGGGCATCGTGATCGCCGTCCTCCTGGTCGTCCTCGTCATCTTGAAGGTGAAGAACGCCCTCAAGAGCGCGTTCGGCGGGGATGCGCTGAAAGGGATCGACGGCTTCAAGGTCGCGCTCGCCGCGGGCGTCGGGATCGGGCTGGCTTTCGCGGTGATGCTCGGTGTGGTCGGCCTCGCGCTCGTGCTGCTGGCCGCCTTCGTGCTGCTGCCCGTGGTCGCCATCATCGCCTTGGGCGCAGCCTTCAAGCTCGCATACGACCAGATCAAGGGGATGAGCTGGTCGGAGATCGGGACCTCGATCATCCGCGGGCTCGTCAGCGCGATCACCGGTGGCGCGAGCGAGGTGATCGCCGCGCTCGCGGGCGTCGCGAAGAAGGCGCTCGCGGCCGCGAAGAAGGAGCTCGGGATCGCGTCGCCGTCGAAGGCCTTCATGCTCGTGGGCCACCAGATCACGGAGGGCATGACCAAGGGCGTCGAGGACGGAGCGCCCAGCGTCGAAGGGGCCGTCGAAGGGATGGGCGAGGCCGCGATCGGCGCCGCCACCGCAGCTCGGAGCGGACCGCGGGCGGGCGCAGACAGGGCAGCCGCCGCCGGCGTCACCATCAACGGCTTGCACGTCCACGTCGAGGGCGTCCGAGACGTCGAGGACTTCAAGATCAAGCTGCGCCCGGCGCTCATCGACGTCCTGCGCAGCGTCCTCAAGGGCGGCGCGATGCCGCCTCTCCAGGGGGCGCCCGCGTGACGTTCGCGAACCCGCTCCGCCCCGAAGAGGCCGACGCGTGGGACCGCACGCGGCTCGGTGGCGTTCAGCTGCCCGGCAAGGCCTTCCCCAAGGGCGCGAGCTCGCCTCGCGAGTGGGCGGAGCAGAAGGGCAACGGGACCAGCGGCGCGTCGCTGAAGTGGGTCGGCGACGGGCTGGCGGAGTTCGACATCGACGTCGAGCTCTGGGAGCCGGAGCACTTCGACGAGTGGCGGTCCGCCAACGTCCAGGCGGTGATCGCGAAGACGCCGAAGGGCCAGAAACCGAAGGCGTACGACATCGAGCACCCGGCGTGCGCGGACCTCGACATCAAGAGCGTCGTCGTCGTGGATCGGACGCAGCTCGAGGAGCGCGACGACACCGGGCTTTGGGGCTGCACCATCAAGGTCAAGCAGTTCCGCGCGCCCGAGCCCGGTCTCGGCAAGCCCGCCAAGTCGGAGGCCGCGAGCCCGGACGAGCCCCAGCCGAAGGACGAGGCCGACGCGATCATCGAGCAGATCATGGACGAGATCGAGAAGGAGGCCGCGAAGTAGATGGCCACCTTCAACGTCACCGCCGGGGGGCACCGCTGCACCGAGCTCTACCTCGTGCTCCCGTGGCGCGGCGTCGGCTCCGCCGACATCGCCTTCGCGGACGAGGTCCAGCTCGACGGGAGCGTCGCCCTGAGCATCGGCGAGCTCGAGCTCGCCTGCATCGTCGACGTCGACGCGAAGGGCACCTTCGCGGACCGGACGCGCGCGCGGCTCCTGCAGGGCGCCGGGGGATGGCGCAAGACGGTCGGGCCGCACCCGCACCACAACGACGCCGGCGTCCGGCGACGCGACGTGGCCGAGCTGCTCGCGACGGTCGTGGGCGAGACGGTCAGCATCGACGCGGTCGGCGACGAGGTCCTCGGCGTTGACTTCACCCGGGAGGCTGGCCAGGCGGCGCGCATCATCGACCAGGCCTTCCCGTCGTCGACTTGGTGGATCAATCCGGACGGCACGACGCGCATCGGGGCCCGCCCGACGACGGACGTCACAGGCAAGATCGAGGTCCTCGACGTCGATCCGCGTGGTCGAAGCGCGACCATCGTCACCGACGATCTGCGCCTCATCCTGCCCGGCGCCTCGTTCAGCGATCCGCGCCTCGTGGGCACGTTCGTGATCCACGACCTCGAGGTCTGGGTGCAGCAGAACGACATCCGCGCTCGAGCGTGGGCCGGAGCGGACAACGCCGGCGAGCTCGCGGCGCTCTTCTCCGAGCTCGTGCGCGATGCGATGCCGCGGGCGCGCTTCTTCGGCGGCCCGTTCCGATACCGCGTCGTGCAGCAGGTCGTCGACCGGCTGTACCTGCAGGCCGTCGACCGGACGCTCGGGCTCCCGGACCTGCCGCTCATCGGGATGGTCCCAGGTGTCGCCGGCGCCGCGGCCAAGCCCGCTCTCGGCAGCGTCGTCCTCGTCGACTTCATCGAGGGCAACCCGTCCATGCCGATCGTGCGCGGCTTCACCAGGAAAGACGACGCGGCCCACCTTCCGCTCGAGCTCGACCTCAACGCGGAGGAGGTTGTGCGGGTAGGCAAGGGGGCCGACATGGTCGAGCTCGGCAGCGGGCGCGACAACAACTTCATCACCGCCGGACGGGTCGTCTGCTACGGCGACACGCTCCTTCCCCCGACGCTCGCCCAGGTCAACGGCGCGCTGCCCTACACCGTCCAGCCGCACACGCCGGGCGTGAACCTCACGGCCAAGGTGAAGGTATGACGACGACCGCCCCCCAATACGGGCTCGATCTCGCGTGCGGGTTCGACCTCGATCCGACCGGGCGCGAGATCGCCGCCGACTCGATCGAGGGGCTCGCACAGGTCTGCGTGCACCGGCTCGACATGCCGCGCGGGAGCCTGGTGGACGACGGCGAGGACGGCGAGGACGCGGGGCTCGAGCTCGCGTCCTACCTCTCACGAGGCATGACCGACGACGAGCTGGCGGCGCTCCCGGCTCGCATCAACGCCGAGCTCTCGAAGGACGAACGCGTCAACCGGGTCGACACGAAGATCGTCCTCTTCTCGCGCGAGGTCCTCCGCCTGCAGTTCTTCGTCACGCCGAACGCGGGGCCGACCTTCCGGATGACGACGGACACCACGACCGCGGGCACCATCCTCACGGGGGTCGGCTGAAATGGCGCTCCTCCCGATCGACCAGCTCATGAAGAAGCTGACCGTCGACGAGCTGAAGACGACGGCGTTCTCCGTTCTCACCTCGCTCGGGTTCCCAGTGACGTCGTGGCAGGCCGCCGCGGTCATCAGGACGCTCGTGGTCCTCTTCTGCCGCCTGCTCGCGCCGTTCACCGACGCGATGGTGCTCGTCACCGCGTCGGGGTTCCTCGACTACGCGACGGGCGTCATGCTCGAGGTCGTCGCCGAGCAGGTCTACGGCGTCACCAAGCGCAAGGCGACCTTCGCGACCGGCGAGCTGACGCTGAACAACTCGGGCGGCGGCCTCTACACCTTCCAGCCGTTCCAAGGGCGGTTCCTCAACCCGACGAACAAAAAGCTCTACACGAACACCACGCTGCAGACGCTCAACCCGCTCCAGGTCGGGCTCACGTTCCCGATCCAGGCGCTCGAGGTCGGCTCGGCGAGCTCGTCGGCAGCAGCCATGATCAGCCAGCTCGAGCCGCCGCTGCCCGGCGTCACGTGCACCAACGCGGCCGCGGTGATCGGCATCGACGACGAGACCGACCCGGAGCTCCGCGTGCGCTGCCGGGCGAAGCTCGGAAGCCTGTCGCCGAACGGGCCGACCGCCGCGTACGAGTACGTCGCGAAGACCTTCGAGCTGAACGGCGGCGTCGTCGTCACCCGGACGCTCCCGATCGAGGACTCGGACACCGGGGACGTGACGCTCTACATCGCCGGGCCGACGGGGCCGATCTCCGCGCCCGACGTCGCGAAGGTGCAGAACGCCATCGACAAGCTCGCGGTGCCGCTCTGCATCGACTGCACCGTCCTCTCGGCCGTGGCGCACCCGCTCAACGTGACGAGCACCGTCTACGTCTACACGAGCGCGAACCTCACGAACGCGAACGTCCAGACGCTCGTCGACGAGCGGCTCGTCGGCTACGTCCCGACCATCCCGATCGGGGGCAACAAGATCCCTCCGACTGCGGGCGTGCACGTGAACGCACTTGAGGGCGAGATCAAGGCCTCGGGATCGACGACCGACCAGCGCGGGCCCATCTACCAGGCCGTCGTCACGCTCCCCGCTGCCGACGAGGTCCTCGCGCAGAACGAGGTCGTCACGCTCGGGACCGTGACGACGAACGTCGTGCAGGTCTTGCCACCGGGGGCGACGTGATCCGCTTTCGCGACTTCATCCGCGAGATCTCGCCGCCCTGGCTGCGCCGGGAGTGGGGCGAGAAGTACCTCTACGCGCCGGGCGTCCTCGTCGACGGGGTCACGGAGTGGATGCTGCAGGGCGTTCGTGCTCGCTTCCCGCAGAAGGGCACGCCGACGGCGCTCGGCGCGATCGGTCGCGATCGGCGCATCGTCCGCGGCTTCGCGGAGACCGACGCGGCCTACCAGGTCCGCCTCCTCAAGTGGCTCGACTCCTGGCGCATCGCAGGCAACCCCGTCGCGATGCTCGAGCAGCTCGCGGGCTACCTCTCGCCGTTCGAGGTCCGTATCCGCACGGTCTCGCACAAAGGCACGTGGTTCACGCGCGAGCCCGACGGCACGATCGAGATCCATCGGAAGCAGGGCAACTGGGACTGGGACGGCGAGCCGCCGCAGAAGTGGTCGCGGTTCTGGGTCATCATCTATCCGCTCGCGAGCGGCGTGTTCACCGAGGGGCCGAGCTACAATACGGCGCAGCTCTACGGCGGCGGCTACGGCCTCGCCCCGACGGCGACGCGCGGCACGACCGCGACGATCGAGCAGGTCGTCGCCATCCGGCAGCTCGTGCGCGAGTGGAAGCCCGCCGGCACGCGCTGCATCAAGATCATCATCGCCTTCGACGCGGCCTCGTTCGACCCAACGGACCCGCCGGGCGCGCCGCTGCCCGATGGGCTCTGGGGGAACGACGCCAAGGTCGTCGCGGGCACCTACGTGCCGTCGCGCCTTTCCACCGCTCGCTACTGGGCAGGTACCTCATGAGCCACGTCTACAACGGTAACCCGGCCGGCGCGGTCCTCGCGTCCTACACCTTCCCCGACGACGGCGACGGGCCCCCCAAGGCGGCCGACTACAACGTCCCGGGCGAGGGGATGGCGGACGACATCGCTCGCCTCAAGGCCCTCGCGGTCGGCGGAGCCATCACGCGCGCCTTCGGTCGCTGGGACTACGATCCATCGGACTGGACGATCGATCTCAACGGGTCGCTCTCGCAGGTCGACATCTCCGCGGGCGTGAAGGCGCCGACGATCGCGATCGACATCCCGGATGGGGCGACGATCAACACCATCCGGGCGACGATCGACCCCGTCGCTGGACACGGCGCGATGCCGGTCGGCGTGCCGTTCCTGCAGCTCATCCACTACCAGCCGTCCGGCGACGCCGCGACGACGGTCGGAACGCAGTCGGACATCGTGGTGCTGCCGCAGTACGAGCTCCGGCACGTCATCACGCTCGCGGCCATCAACCACGTGGTCTCGAGAGCGAACCGGGTCTACCGCGTGCGCGTCCAGGGCGAGAGCCAAGGCAACGCGATCGCAGGCCTCCGCGTGCTCGGCATCGAGGTCGACTTCACCCTCGCCAACATCGACAAGGGGGCCGGATGAGCTGGCTCGACACGCTGCTCTTCGGGATCAAGGACATCCTCGAGGCCGGCGTCGCGAAGCCGGCACGCCCGAAGCTCAACTTCGTATCGGGCGCGACCGTGGTGGACAACGCGGCGCAGAACCGGCTCGACGTCACGGTCTCGGGCTCGTCGCCGAGTTCGACGACGCCGGCGGAGGTCACGAACAGCGCGGGTGCCGTCGGCGTGGGCACCACCTTCGCGCGATCCGACCACGTGCACGCGCACGGCAACCGCGGCGGCGGCTCGCTGCACGCGGTCGCGGTCGGGGGTGGTACGCCGACTGCTGGTTTCATGTCGGGCGCGGACAAGCTCGCCCTCGACGCGGCGGTCGCAGCGCTTGCGACGGGGACCCCGGAGGCGACGCCGAACACCCTCTGCTCGAGAGATGCATCTGCGCGTTGCGCGTTCGGCTTCGTCGAGCTCGTCCAGACTGTCGACCCGGGTGCACACGCGAGCCGCACCAGGCTTGTCGACGCGAGCTCCGGCATCTTCTTCGTCCGCCGCCCTTCGGCAGGTGGGCTCGCGATTGACCAGTACGCGATCGGCGGCCTCGACCCTGACACCGCATTCAACGTCTACGCCGAGCTCGCATCAGCGACCGGTCCGAGGCTGCAACTCGATCCGACCACCGCGGTCGTGAGAATCGACAACGGGGCCACCGGGCTCGCCGTCGCGACCGGAGCGGCATGCGCGCTGACCGTTGATGCGGCTTGCACGTCCCTGACCGTGGGATGGGTCCAGGACGGGAGCGGCGCGGGCGCCGCGACAACGATTGCTGGCCAGCGCGGCGCGGCGGGTGCGGTGGGAGGTGACCTGATTCTCGCTGGCGGACTCGGCGGAACAGGCGGAACCAACTCAGCTGGCGCGGTCCGGGTGAAGCTTGGGGTGCCGGTGACCGGTGCGACGGCTCCGCTGTACCTGGAGCGCGAAGACGGCACGAAGATCTTCACCATGTACGAGATCGGTGCGGGTACCTCGGCCCTCTACGGAGGAGCCGCGGGCGGCACCAACGCGTTGACCATTCGCGGCGCGTCTGTCGGTATCGAGTCCAGCTCCACGCTCGTCGCGCTCCAGCCGAACACGGATCTCTACCTGGGGCACGGGAGCAACCGCGACATCTTCCACCGAGAGGTCGGGACGGTCGTCCTCACCGAGCACCTCGACGCGGACGGCGAGACCAGGTTCCGTTTCGCAAACGGGCCGACCGCCTTCCTCCTGGATTTCGCTGACGGCGCTGGCGCCACCGCCGCTGCGGTCACCATCCGCGCGCAGAAGACGACGAATGCTGCAGGTGTCGGCGGCGCTGTCGGCGTCTTCGGTGGCGAGGGCAAGACTGGAGGCCTCGCGAGCGTTCGTGGCGGTAACGGCTCTGGGACCGACGCTGACGGCGGGCACGTCGAGATCTCCGGTGGCTCGAAGACTGGCGCGGGCAAGACTGGCAACGTCGGGCTGCACGCGAGCCCGGGCTCTTGGAACGCGGGAGAGGGGATCGGCTTCGTTCGCGACCGAACGGCCACGCCGACCGGCAACCCGACGACCGGTGCCTACTGGTGGTCGGAGTCTGGGCAGCTTACGGCGCGCGAGCCGAACAAGACCGTCGACGGCTTCGCCTACGTCTCGCGCCGAAGCACCGGGACGAGCCGAAAGCGCATCCTCATCGAGGACGGAGCGCAGGTGCAGGTCACGACGGCGAACCAGATCATCGCCCGCATCCCCGCTGCGACGTTTCCGGCTGGAAACTGCCTGGCGACGGTCACGGTCGACGTCCACGGCTATGACGTGACGAACAACTCGCACCATCGAGCGTTTCGCAAGTTCGCGGTGCGCAAGACGAGCGGCACGCTCACGGTCGGCGCCGTCGACAACCCGGGCACCGACGAGGACACGACGGGTGGCGTCAACTCGACCTTCAGCGCGGCCCTCGATTCCGGCGATCCAGTCTTCCGGGTGACGCAGGCGAAGACCGACGACCTTCGATGGTCGTGCTGGATCGAAGTGAAAGTGAGCGAGCACTGATGACGATCCGTGCTCCCATCGAGCTCCACGCCCGCCTCGCGCGCGCCGAGCGGGTTGCGGAGGACGCCGCCGAGAAGGCGGATGCCGCTATCGAGGACGTTCGCAGCGATCGGCAGCTGCTGCGCGATATCGAGGCAAAGGTCGACGCCGGCTTCGCTGCGCTGAACGAGAAGATCGACGCGCTCGCGACCGCGCTCAAGATCAGCACCGAGCGCGACGCCGAGCTCGAGCGCCAGGTGCAGAGCGTCGGGCGCAAGGCGTCGGGCGCGAAGCACGCGGTCGTGGCGCTCGGCGAGCGGCAGTCGAGGACGGAGGAGCAGCTGCAGACCGCGCTCGACCAGGCCGCTGCGGCATCGAAAGCCATCTTGGCGAACCCACCCGCCGGCGACGAGCTCCGCGAGCTCCGGCGCGAGGCCCTTGGCGTCGTGCGTGTCCACCTGCCGACGATCGGTCGGGCTGCCGTCCTCGTCTTCGTCGCTGCCTGCGTCGCGGCGGCCAGCCAGTTCTACGCGTGCTCACCAGGAGGTCTGTGATGTTTCGTTTCCTGCTCTTCCTCGTCGTCCTCGTCTTCACGCCAGCGCTCGCGCACGGCCAGGAGACCGTCATCGTGCCCGACGCGCCCCCGCCGCCCACCACCTCGTGGCCGTTGCTCGTCACGATGGGCGTCTTCTACGTCGTGACCGGTGCCGGTCTCGCGCGGAAGCAGTTTCCGCAGCTCGTCGGCTGGCCCACGCCGACCGTGCTCGTCCCTGGGCTCTCGATCGCCGTCGGCGTCTACCAGGTCGGCTACTCCGACCCGACGCTGCTCGCGAAGCACGCGGGGCTCCTGTACCTCACGGCGTACGGCGGACACGAGGGCGGAAAGCGCCTGCTCCGCTGGGTGTTCGGTCTCGTCGCTGCGGTGCGCGCGGGCACGACCATCCCGCCCGAGCCGCCGCTCACCGACGTCGAGCGCCCCCCGTCGGTCCCGCCGGCGCCGAAGATGCCCGGACCGCTCATGGCGATTGGGTGCTTCATCGTAGCGCTCGTCGGCTACGCGGTGCTCACGGGCTGCGGTGGCGCCTCGAACCCCTGCGTGCAGGCCTACGACAAGGCCGAGACGCCGGCGGACCTCACGGCGGCCGACGAGGCGTGCGGAGCGCTCGTCGAGGGCGGCATCGGCGGTGAAGGCGGTGCGCGATGAGCCACCAACCCGAGCTCGCAGCTGAGGCCCGCACGAACCGGGCGGCGCTCCCGTGATCGACAAGCTCCTCGATGGCGCCTTCGGGCTCGCAGGCGAGATCGCGGACGCGATCGCCGAGAAGACGGGCGCAGACCGCGCGGTCTCGAAGGAGGTCGCGATCGCCACCGCGCGCGCCTGGGTCGCCCGGATGAAGGCGGACGTCACCGCCGCGCGCGAGCGCGCGAAGAAGAGGATCCGCGGGCGATGAACCCCACGCGCGCGGTCGAGGTCCTCGTCGACGCCGGGATCATCCCGCTGGAGCGCCGCTCGAGCGCGACGGCCGTGCTGTACGCGGCCGAGGCGAGCGAGCGCGCGTTCGACTTCGACGAGCTCGAGCCGCGCGACACCGTCCCGCCCTGCGCGCCGACGCTGGCGCCACCTGCGCCGACGGAGAACGGTGATGGCTGACGAGACGCCGACGCCGCGGCACACCCCGCTCGTCTCGAGCGCCCCCGTGCTTCGCGTCCTCGCCCTGGACTGGGCCTCGAGGCTGACCGCGGCCGCGGACGAAGCCCGACGGCTCCGACTGCCGCACCGGGCGCAGAAGTGCGAGGGCCTGGCGATGCGCATGCGGGCGCTCGCGCTGGATTTCGAGCGCCTGGCCGAGCTCGACCCGGGGCCGATGGCACGCATGGAGATCAACGCGCGTTGGATCGACGCGCAGGCCGAGGGCCGGGAGCTCTCGATCCCGGCCGGGGAGTACGGATCGTGAGGAAGGAAGGACCATGCTGCAGGACACCAAGGCAAGGCTCTGAACGTTCCCAGCTCGCAAACGCAGGGCACGCCGACGGACGTCGCCAACCTGGTGGACAAGTGGATCCAGGTCGAGGGCATCGCCGGCGGCGGACAGCTGCGGCCGCAGGGTCGGATCCGCAGCGGTGGCGCCTTTGCGAACCTCGGCAGCTCGGCGATCTCCGCAGACGGCATCTACGAGATCCCCGAAGGCATCACCGAGATCCGGATCGACCGTACCGTCGTGGGCTCGGGGACGCCAACCGCGATCGGACCGTTCGTCCGATGAAGGCCGCGCTCGTCGCGAATTGGTGAGGCAGATGAAGTACCGACTCGTCCAGAAAGGCCAAGCCCCCCTCGTCGTCTGCTACCTCGTCGGCCGGCACATGGACGCCGCGCTCCGGGCTGCGTGCCCCGAACGGGCGATCGTCGCGACCGAGGAGAGCGGGATCGTCGCGACTCG
>Ga0102829_1000130_pt1 | contig 23117 bp, 20 predicted proteins | sample ColrivemetaGS575_FD_84510 | JGI IMG/M metagenome (GOLD analysis project Ga0102829, IMG submission 84510) | Estuarine microbial communities from the Columbia River estuary - Freshwater metaG S.575 | ecosystem: Environmental > Aquatic > Marine > Intertidal zone > Estuary | place: USA: Columbia... | reverse complement strand
CCACAACAAGGGAATGTTGAGGTATAACAAGTATTATATTCTAAATCGTCCGCAATAAACGATTCTTGCACATATATGTATAACTTTTCTCTAATTGGTAATATTACATTACCGTCAAATGTTTTAACTAAAAACTGACCCTCGTATCTACCTTCAATACTAGTGTCTTGTTTGGTAAATTGATAGTAAATATAATATTCTGGTTCAGCATTTGGGTCATCAAATATTTTCTCAACGAATCCTGCAGGTCTTGAAGTTATTTTAGGTATCCCTGTTTCAGAATTAACCATAGAAAAGAATATGGTGGAAGTTTCCAATAATTCCATAAAATTATTGTAATCACTTCTACCATCTTTTACTACCTGTAATTTTAATAGGGGTAAGGTTGCGTTTTTCTTTATAAAAAATTCCATCTAAAGTTTTTATTATAAATACTTCATAATATGGAATTAGCTTTCTTTTCTTAAAGAACCGTCATAGTGTTCAAATCTATCGTGTTCCGTTGGAGTTAGTAATAACAATCCCGGTTTAATGTTACCTTTTACAGTTTCTTGATATGCGTAGGACATAAGTGTTTGTTCAAATGGGTGAGCCCACTTAGTTTCCAAATAACATTTATAATTCCCGTTTTTTGTTAACACAATCGGCCAATTACATAAATAAATTTCTCCCGATACATATGGTAATCCTTTATGAATATTAACTTCATCAAATTTTGTTTTTGGAGAATTTGGGTCTAACCCCTGAACCGGTAATTTTGTATTGTTAGGCCAATGAGATTGTCTAAAATCCTGTGGAACATTATACCAACTCCACTGAACACTATTATCCCCAAAAAATTCACTAAAGTTTAATTTTAAAAAATCAAAATTTTCTTTTTCAACAATCTCTAATGATTTTTGATATAGATTGTCAATATATCTTGGAAACCCATTTCTACATACTTCACCTTTCTTAGGATAAAAAGCCATATCATCTTCAAACCACCAACAAAAATCTAAATCAGTTTTGTCAAAATGCTCAGCAACAAATACTCTACCACCAACTATACCAATATTATCTTTTTTAATATGTTCAAAACCATACTGTTCACATAATTCAACATATCTTGGAGTTGTTGATAAATCTGTTGAGTTATCCAATAAGAATTTTTTTGGTTTATCAATAAAATCTTTATCATAATCTAACATTGATTGAATTAAAACTTCTAATTGTTTTGGTGAGTTGAATGTTATAACATAAAGACCAACTTTTGAATCGTCTAAATTATTAAGAACCACATCTTTTGATACTTCAGATTTAACCTCAACGGTCATATCTTTTAAATCCTCAAAAAATTTACCCATAAGACCATTCCCCTCAATTTCAGAATAAGTAATCAGATTAGGATATTTGTATGTCATAATTGTAAATAACGACTCCTCAGTCCCCATTAAACCATTTGAAAGTGTTTCATTCATTAGTCCATAATAGATACTGTTAATTTCAGATATAACATTTTTATTACCTCCAAAGAAACCTGCTCGAGCAACCATATTAACAGGTTTTCCGGCTAATTCACATAATTCTTGGTATTTGAATCCGTGAATTTCACTATTAGCTTCATAAGGAAAACAAACAAAGTGAAAATTTTTAACTAATTGTGGTAATTTGTCTAACACTTTGTCGTGAGTAAAGTATCCGGGATGGATTGTGTTAGTTAAACCTGCGTCAATCCAAAACATATATTCCGAATCAAACTTATCTAAAATCTTAGCATCGTGTAACAAATAAACTTTAGACATAACTAAAGGATTATACATCTCTAATTTAGCCTGTGTTGATTCTGTTAACCAACCAACTTGATTATACCAATCAGGATTAGTTCTAATTTTTTGTATTTTATCATAAAAATCATTTGTTTTAAACCAAGTTAAATCTCTACGAATAAATTGTGTATTATCGTCGCGTCTATTATTAAAAACAAATTTTTCTAATTCTTCATCACCAAATATTATCATATTCACATCAACTTGTAATAGTTGTTGGAATTTATCTAAATAATGTTGGAATGAACGAGACCACCCTTCTTGAAGGTCTCCTCTACCAATATCCCATAATCCGGTTACTAATGTAATATTATTCATATATGTTGTTTAATTCTGTTAATATTTTATAAAAACTTCTATTGTTTTTAACGTGTTCCTCCATATCAGTTCCGGCAATCCTTTCGTCTTCGTGCCACCAAGTTTCAAAGTAATAATCATAAAATAATTCAGGATGATTTCTAAACATTAATGTTATGATATCTTCCTCGTGATATAATCGTTTATCGTGTTCGGAAACTGTATAGACATAATTTCTAAATAATTCAATAATTGGTCCCCACAATTCTTTTCTACCACCAAACATTCCACCTATAATATGAATACTTCTATTATAATCAGTAAAATGTATTGGATTTACAGTTCCTGACCAAAAATTCCGTTCATTCTCTTTTCCAATAAGAGTAAATTTATCACCAGTATTTTTAATTAAGTTATTTAAAAATAAGTTATTAAATAATGAACTTTCATAATAACCTTGATTATGTGGTCCGGTTAATGAAAGATGTTTATTTGGTATTAGACCGCAGTGAGATAATCCAGCGTCAATCCAAAAATAATAGTCATAAGATTTATCTTCAGTTAAAAACCAAATGAATTTCATATACTGAATTTCAATACATCTATCACCTCGTTTAATGCCTTCAACGTCTTTATATTGATTAATTATTTCAGAAAATTCATTATCAAATAAATTAAATTTAACTATTTGTAATTTTTCTCGACTAATATTATTTTCTTCATAAAAAAATTGTTCTAAACCATCAAATTCTTCATCTGAAGTATAGCAAATAAAATCGGCATTATTCATTTTTAATATAGACAATAAACTCCATCGATAATGTCCGTGACGATTTGGTCTTCCACCTAATTCAGTTCCATATAAATTAGCGTAAATTGCAGTTATAAATTTAACACTATGTTCAGATTCAATATCTAATAAGGGTAAATTAATTTCTAATGGTTGGAATACCGGTTTTAAAATTTTATTTTCTTTTTTAATTAGTTTTTCCGGATACTCTTTTTCATTTTCACAATAACCCATATCATAATACGAACCACTAATTTTATTTTCGGTATATAAATTCCAATTATACGTTATCATATAATGATTATTATCATTTGTTTGATTAATATCTGAAAAACCACCTCTTTGTGTAATTATTGGTAATGAGGTTGAATAACATTTAAAACTTGAAAACACATCTTCATCAAGATATTGGTCTATCGCTTTTTGACTTTCAAACTTGAATTTTAACATTTCTTCCCCAAATTTACGATTTATTATATAACACGCTAAATTATAAATCCCTCTATGGTGAGATTCTTTTTCAGGTAAATTAGATAAATCCAACAAATTTTCAGAATAGTTATTTACAGGTCTATTTAAACTAGGTCCTAAATGAAAAAAATCCCATTCAACATTATTTAGCTCATTTAAAGATTTTTCTAATTGAGTTTTAGAGTAAGGCATAAAAAAACAATCATCCTCTAAAATCATAATATGTTCATCATCAGAATTTAAAAAATCCTCAACAACTTTTAAATGTGATAATGCACATCCATCGTATCCCGATTTATCAATACCTTCAAATATTTCATAATCCCAACCAATGTATTCCATTTCCCGACTAAAATTTTCTAATCTGTCAGGTCTACGTTTAAGATTTATTACAACTTTTCTAAGATTATTAATATCTATCATTACAAATTACCGGTTATTCTTTCACACCAACCTTTTGACTTACTAAACGGCCAAACAACCCAGTATTTTGGTTTATGAACGGTTTGAAAATCTCTCCAAACTTTACAATACCCGTCAGGGTCATTCATCATCATATTGATTTCATTGATGTCAGCATCTTTTCTAAAGATTGTTTCATCATTTTCATCGTGGAATGCCACAACCCAAAAGTCGTAATCTTTTTCCGGAACTTGATGGAATCCAATATCAATACAGTGTTTGAAGATGCTAGCATAACTTGCCAACCACTCTTCCTCAGTTTCAAATATTTGAGGATTAGGTGCGTAATGTTTATCTAACGTATATTGTTGAACCGCTCTATTTGAAAATTTAAGACCTGAATATATTTCATAATCTCTTAAAGTTCTTTCGGTCCCAAAACCATAATAACTAAAATCTAATGTAACTTCTTCTCCGTCCATACCAAACAGTTGACGGTTTTTTAAATGAGATAATTCATTTTTCTTACCCCACTCTTTATCATCATCCCATTGTTTGGTTCTACCCTTACGAGTATATTCGTGCCAAATTACAGTTTTATGTGGGTGGAATAAATCGTATCCGTGAGTGTAAGCTCTAACGGCAATTGATATCTCTTCTCCGTGAAAATAAAATTCAGGGTCGTGTTGAACCTCAGTACTAAATTGACCTAAGGTAAACGCCATATGAGCAGAATAAAATCTTGAGGTAACCGGTTCGGTTAAAGTTTCCCAACCCGGAATTGTTTCAGGTAGAAAGAATACAGCTCCTTCAGGAATGAATCTATCAAACGCCATTCTCCAAGGTTCCTTAACTCTCATTGATGGGTCATTTTCTGGGTCAAATGATGATACATAACCTGTTAATAAAGGTTTTTTAAATCCTTTCTTTTGAAGTTGTTTAATCATTTTAATTAAGGTATCGTCCCAACCCTTTTCAAATCTCATATGAGAATCAATTTGTAAGGTATATTCTTCACCTTTATATAATTGTTGAACTTGGTTTCTTGCCCAACATACTCCTTTAGATTCCGTATATAGGACATCGATAACTCTAAATCGTTTATCTTTAGCATATTCAGATAATTCATCAAACCCATCTTCAGGATGATATTGACGACAAATTCCGATTACTAAATTTTTTGGTTTTTTTGCATTCTCCAACATTGATTTAATTGTTGGGATAAGTTGGGGGTCACGATAGGACGCTATCTGTACAAATATTTTCATATAATATCTTTTTATTCAAAAAATAATATTTTTTATAAAAAGATAAATAGAAATTATATACCACCGTCGGTAATTGTCCAATTATATGTTGCTCCTGTTAATATTGCTTTACCTGCGGAACCGGCTGCGGTATATTTAATTGTGTTAAAATTAATATTAATCGATGGTTGTAATGATGGTAATGAACTCCACCCATTATAAATTGCGTTTAAGTTTGTTGTTGAAAAATCCGCAAATGTTTTACTCTGCATAAAATTAGTAAAATTAGTAACACCACTAACGTTCCAACTACCAATGTTTTGATTGAATGAAAAGGCTGACCTAAACATTTCAGGCATATTAGTAACCTTTGAAACATTCCACGAACCTATAGGTTGATTAAAAGGTGAAAACCCAAACATTATATACATACTAACATTACTTGAGGTATTAATTGTCCATCCACTTATAGATGGTGAACCACCATTATTAAAATTTGTAACTAAAAACATACCGTCAAACGCTGTCACACTACTAACATCCCAATTCCCAATGTCTTGATTAAATAAAGTCGCTCCATTAAACATACCGTACATAGTTATTACCGATGATGGTGTCCACGCACTAATAGATGGTGAACCACCGTTATTGAACGAACTAGTTGCTGTCGCACTTCTTTGAAACATTAAATACATACTAATGACATTACTAACATTCCAACTTCCAATATCTTGATTAAATAATGATGCGTCTCTAAACATACCTGACATATCTGTAACACTACTAACATCCCATAAATTTAATGGTTGATTAAACAATATTGCTTGGTTAAACATATAGTTCATATCTGTAACACTACTAACATCCCAAGAATTTAAAGGTTGAGAGAATTTGGTTGCGTTATAAAACATAAGTGATGTGTCAGTTACGTTTGATGTGTTCCAAGAACCTATAGGTTGATTAAATGGAGTACTAAAAAACATCCTTGACATATTAGTAACATTTGAGGTCGTCCAACCACTAATATAAGGGGAATCACCATTGTCAAAAGAACTACCATTAAACATACGATACATATTAGTCACGTTTGAAACATTCCATTCACTAATGTCTTGATTAAATAAAGTACAAAACCCAAACATAACTGACATATCAGTTACATTAAAAACATTCCAAGAATTAATTGGTTGATTAAATGATACGCAAAAATAAAACATATATGACATATCGGTAACGTCCAAAACATTCCAATCATTTAAGTTATTTATTGTTGTAATCGATGAACATTGATTAAATATTGATTTTAAATTATTTGTACCTGTTAAATTTAAAGTGTCATTAACGAAACTTAAATCTAAATTATTACAACCGTGAAAATTATGACCCGATTCACCTAATTTTAAACAACCCCATTGGGAAACTCCTTTAATTTTACTTTTACTTCCAGTGTTGAAAAAACTCCACCCAACTAATGTACCCGTTATTGTTATTGTATAATCTCCCGGAGTTACGTATATATGTATTCTATTATCATAAATATTGTCAGATGTTGTCCCATCACCCCAATCAATAGTCCCATAATAAAACCCTGAAGTTTCGTATGGTAATGTGATTGATTCGTTAGGTGATGTTGTTCTCCAAACAGAAATAAATGATGGTGGTGTTATAGGTTCACAAGTTTGGTATTTAATACATAACTCACAATCTATATATGTTGTTCCGTGATTCCAATAATCGGTTACCCACGCTTTTCCCGGTGATTTATCAATTATCTCCAAACATTCACCATATGAATTTACAATAGCCGTTCCGGGTAAAAATGTTGACGGTAACATTATATATTTTATAATTTTTTTACTGCAACAAGATTGAACTTGAAATAAAATATATTTAATCGGTGTTGTTGGCGTAGGTGTTGGTGTAAGTGTTGAGGTTGGCGTAGGTGTTGGACACGTACCCACAATACCATAACTTCCACTAGTGGTTAATCTATAAACACTATTACATTCCGCACATATATTTTGGGTAAACTCTGAACCACTGTCACTTCTTGGAATATCAATATTAATTGATGAGTTACTTCCACAAGGTCTATATTGGAATGTAGAATTTCCACCTCTTCCTGAACCACCATATAAAATATAATACCTACAACCAATACAAGGTGTTGCCGATGGTGTTGGTGTTGGCGTTTTAGTTGGGCAAGGATAAATAAAATTGGCTTTTTTACAATGGTCAATACTCGGTTGAGAACCCATTGCAATAAATGAATAAATATTATTGGTTGATGAACTAATAACATAAGTTGCACAACCAACAAATCCGTTACTCTCAATATAATAAGCTCCCGATAAAGGACTAAACGAACCCGGTATATTAGATAATGTAAATTGATTTAATGAGTCACAACTATCTTCAAAATACCCCACAATTGGTGGTAATGTTGGAGTTGGAGTTGGTGTTGTAGTGGGTGTAGGTGTTGGACCCGGACATTCATTATTAATACAAACATTTGAAGATAGGTTAATTATAACACCACTGTCGGCAGAGGGATTATAACCACAAACATATAATGTTGTTGAGGAATATATTACACCATAAAAAGGTTCACCATCACAATTTGTGTAATTATAAGTTAAAGTTACACCTGACGTATTTTTAAATGAGATACAATTACATATGGGGTTTGTTGGACTTGGTGTTGGTGTTTGAGTTGGTGTTTGTGATGGTTTTGGTTCATCACAGTAATGATACTGAAGTTCAGAACAACCTATTGAGTCAGTAATAACAACTAACACCTCTTCAACATTAACAAGTTCTGCTGGGATATTAATTGTTAAAGGTGCCGATGTGGCACCTGAAATACCTAAATAACAATACGTGTTGGTAACATCACAAATTGTAATATTATAAGGGGAATGTCCTGTTAAACTTGTGATTTGAATTACCTGCATTTTTAAATAAAAATTAACTCATCTGTTGTTGGTTTATCGTAATCAACACCAAACTTTAATAATTCTGTCACAAATTCTTCACGAATTGTCGTTGTGAACATATTAGGTTTTGGTGTTATCATATATTGACCAGAAGTTACCTCACCATAGTGGGGTAATGTTTCATAATCATCATATGATATAAAATAAGTTGTAACTGATGGGTATTTAATTTCGTTCATATTTTTTATTTATTTATTTTTTAATATCCAAATCTTGTCTTATACAATGCGTGTTGCGCTTGTATTTGGGATAACGATAATACTCCATCCCAAACTTTAACAAATCCTATACTGGCCGTCTGTACTTCACTACCTGATGAACGACTAAACAATCTCAATTGATTAAATCCTCCTCCGCCGGCATTACTAACAGAATACGCAAAATTACTTGGGGCAACACTTGTTGAAGTATACAGTGTACCTGTATTAGTTCCGGTATTCCAAGTTGCCCAATCTAAATGCCAAACTGTATCAGCACCAGATGATGGTAAGTTTACACTAAAGTTTGGATAGAAAGTATTTGGGTTACCATTATAAACTCCCATCAACCAATCTTTAACCGACTCATTTTGAGTATTCAACAATCGACCAGCAGATGTTGAGGATATTTTATAAGCCATAAATACTGTGTAACTTTGACTAGTAACATAGTTTGGACCTCCGTACATAGCATCCGTACCAACATTATTTGATTTAACAAACGTTCCACCATTGGCACTGTTCCAAGATATACTACTACTAGCATTAGTCACTGTAATAGAATACACTCCTGTTCCAGATACTGTAGAACCATTAGTTGGTATTGCCGAGTAATACGCCGCATCTAAATCATAAACTAACGATGGTAATCTTGTAGGTGTAGGTGTAGTTGTAGTGGTTGTGGTAACGCTAGGAGTTACTGTTTTAGTCGGTGTGATACTTGGTGTTGTAGTTACGCTAGGAGTTACTGTTTTAGTCGGTGTAAGTGTCGGTGTTGTAGTTGTAGTTACGCTAGGAGTTACAGTGTTAGTTGGAGTAAGTGTCGGTGTTGTAGTTGGTGTTGTAGTTGTAGTTACGCTAGGAGTTACTGTTTTAGTCGGAGTTGGTGTTGGAGTTAATCCATTACATTTATGTACTTCAATAGAATCTCCCGTTGAGAATAATCCAATTATTGATGATAAATCATTTAAATTAGAGTCAAATGATGATACTTGTATTGCAAAAGTAAACCCAACATTTTCATTATAATTAGTGTTGAATGAGCCTTGAGGTACATTTGTTATTCCAATTGTTGGAGCATTAAATTGATAAATATATGGTCCATAAGTTGTTCCCGTAATTGTAAAGGTTATTTCATAATTTGAATAATTTGCCCATTGATTATTAACAATATATGACGCATTAATTATACCTAAACTTATACCTTCTGAGTAATTAGAACCATATAATATTAATGTTGATGGGTTAATTCCACTAGGATTATATGGTGATACACCCGTCGCTATAGTACCTATAAATGTAATACATTCAAGACCGGGTGGTATTGTTGTTGAAGTTGGTGTTGGTGTTGGTGTCGGTGTTGTAGTTACACTAGGAGTTACACTTGGTGTTGTCGTATTAGTCGGAGTTATTGTTGGGGTTGTAGTCATAGTTACAGTGTTAGTTGGTGTTTGTGTTACAGTGTTAGTTGGTGTTACAGTGTTTGTTGAGGTAATTGTATTAGTTGGGGTTTTAGTTTGAGTAGGTGTACGTGTAACATTACAAGGATTATATGTTGGTGTTGTTGTTGGTGTAGATGTTGGCGTCATTGTGTTTGTTGGTGTTTGAGTCATTGTAGGTGTTGGCGTAGGTGTTGGAACGGTTACATTCATAATTATTGGACAATCGGCACCCTCAATCAATATGGTATAAACACCATATACTGTACGAGGTGGTGTTAATAATGACGGATTAAACACATATGGTAATGATTTGTTTCCTAAGTTAATAACCGCATTAACATTCACAGGTTTAAACAAAATATTTGCCACTTCACCACTATAATTTACGCTCTGTATTGTTATTGTATTTGACATATATTATTTTTTTTTTATGGTGTTGGAGTCATAGTTGGTGTGACAGTTTTAGTAGGTGTTATGCTTGGTGTTATTGTAGGTGTTAAGGTATTTGTTGGTGTTGGAGTATTTGTTGGAGTATTTGTTGGAGTTACCGATGGTGTAGGACCATTAATTGTAAATGTAAAATCATCCACAGGACAAAATTCTTCACCACAATCAGGACAATCCGGATTAAACATATCAAAAGTGTCCTTCAATAATTTAAAGTTATGTTTAATTTCAGGTGCGGATAATGGAGAAACATACATTCTGAATTGAGATATACCCCCATCAAATGTTCCGCCAAAATTTTGTTCCAATAATATATCGGTAGTTAACCCACTGTAATTAGTTCCAATCAAATCATTTGTTGGTAAAGATTCCGGGTCTTGGATATATGTTGTTCCGGTTGTTGATAAGAATGTTAAATTCTCTCTTAAACCTTGTGTTCCACCACCCCACGAAATATTAAACGGAACTCCGACTTGTTTTTCCTTATCAGTGTTTAACCCTCTTGGGATTATTTCTTCAAAATTCTCAATGGTGAAAAATCTTCTACCGTTAATATATATTTTTAACCTACCTTTTCGATAATGTTTATCAATTAACCACTTTTCGTTTAAATTAACTAATTCTACTTCACCAGGTGTTGTTGTACCCGTTTGAGTGTATGGTGGCATAATTAATGACATTGTATTATTAGCTAATGATTCTAAAAATTTTATTTCGGTAATTTCACCTAAACCACCTCTATACCATAAATCACAAGTATCTAACCAAGTATATCTCTCCCAAACCGCATCCAATTGAAACCAATGTTCTTCATCCAAATAAGCCGGATTAACATTTTCACAATAATCATATATACCAATAGGTGAACAATATTCTGTTATTGTATATCCTGTTTGATATGTTATCCCACTAGTTTCACAAGTTCCTGTTGTTACACAATCTCCTGGGAATCTTAATACTTTAACACCAATTGATGGGTTATGTGGGTCACCACATAATTTAAATGAGATTGCATTTGACATCGAATCAAATAACGGGTCAGTTTCACAAGTTGATTGAATAGATGATTCGCAAGTGTGTGTTTTACATTCCCAACCACAAACATCATTTTCTATTATTGGACAACCACAAGATGTGCAAATATGTGAAGATGAGTTACAACCACAAGTGTTACACCCATAGTTATGATGAGGGTCGTGTTCCCCATTTATACTTCTTGGAGGATAAACATAGATACAACGACTATCTGTTACACCCGTATTACAACAAGCGCAAGTTTCCAATAATGTTAAACCTGACGTTACTCTGGTGTATGCCGATAATCCACCCATAAACCCGTCTGCGTGATGATAAAATTTATTCTCAGCACGAGTTCCCATATAAAAGAATATGTCTTTATTTTGAGGATAAATAACATTTAAGGTTGTTTCACCTGACAATAGAGTGTATTCATTATTTTCAGGGAATCTTGGTTTTAATAACATTTCAACCGACCATCCTTTATTCATCCTTTGTGGGAATATTTCATAGTCATATCCAAATAATCTGTAAAACCCTTGATAGAACCCACCATATAATTGGTGAATATTTGTCCCGCTAGTTAAATCATATTGATTAACAACCTCATATAATATGGTTTTATTAAACCCGGTGAATCTAACATTACTACTAGTATATCCTGTAACTTGAAACATTTTAAATCTTCTGTCAAAAGATAATCTATCAAATTTGGTAAAATTGTTAATTCCGTTTGTAAATGTTATGGTTTGTCCGGTCATACTAGTAACCAATCCATTATCGATTCCCGTTAAACCAATATCACAAGATGTGTTAGCGGTTAAACAACTTAAATCTAAATTATTAGGGTTATAATAGTTTTTAGATACAAAAACATTATTAAAATTATAATGTTTATAGATTAAAGAATATTGTTGAACTGAACCACTATCATCAATATCAAAATAAAATGGTAACCTATTACCGTATGTTTGAGCAATAAGATATGGTGAGAAAACAACTTCTTCATTAAAGTTTCTCTCGTCACTAACTAATGACATATCATTAGATTCTAACCCTAATTTTATACCCCAATTTGGTTTGGGAAATTGATTTATATTTTGACTCACAATCTTTTTTATGATAAATAGTCAGAAGCGAAGTATTTATATATAAAAAGTTGATATGATTAATTTTAATACCGAATATTTTGACAATAATTGCTACTTCTATATTAAAGATAGAGGTGATAAAATATCACTATATTATAACGTAGCGGAAACTTTAACCGAATCTCGTAAATCTGACGATAAAATGGAGTTCGATAAAAAAGATGAAAAAAAAGTTAAAGGTATTGTTTCAAGTGCTTTGAAAACAAAATCAAAAGTAACTAAAAAAGCGTTAGATACAAAACTTAAAGGGGTTAAATCCAAAAAAGAAATAGATGAATTAGTTGGTGAAGACGGAAGTTTATTAGGGTCAAAAATACCTAATATTAACCAAACACTATCGCCACGTAAAACTACTGACCAAACTGTTGCGATGTCAAGAGTAACTAATGACCCCTTAACAAGAGGTTATAGAGTTTATTATGGTGAGAGTAAAAAAGGTTCCGATGAGGTAATTAACGAGGTAGATTATTCAGAAGCATTTGGATACGAAGAAACAAAGGATATGGATTTTAACAATACCGTTAAAACTCTTAAAAAAATGGGTGTTGAAAATGCTGTTGAAAGAGCCAAAGAATTTGGTAAATTACCAAAAGCAAAAAAAGAAGATGGTGAATTAAGACAAAGATTATCTGAAAAAGAAACATTAGAAGAACGTCAACATAGATTAATGAAAAAAATGGTTGAGGATATCTTAACCAAAAAACCTAAAACAGATTCTGGTGTTATTAAAAAAGATACCGGTGTTAGCAAAATATTAAAGAAAAATTTACAAGCAATTAAAAATATCGCAGATAAAGAAGGGGTTAGTATCAATACTCTGATAAAGGCATTAAAATCATCGGATGAATAGCGAGTTATATGGAAAGACATATTCAGTACCACAAGATGTAATTGAATATTTAGAACAATGTAATCAGGCGGTAGGAGAAGTCGATGAAACCACCGAAGGTTTTAAACGTAATAAAGATTTACGTGAAAAAGGTGAAGTGACTTATCAACAATTAAAACGAATGAAGAATTGGTTTGATAATTTTGACGGACATCAAGACGAAACTTCACATATTTTAAATGGTGGTCACTATGTTAGAAATTGGGTTAACAATACTTTAAAAGGTGATAGAGATACAATAGACGCTCGTAAAACCTCAACATCAGAAGTATTACCAAACCAATATATTGACTCACACAAAAAAGATGGAATGAACAGTATGAATAGACCTAGTCAAAGTCATAATTCATCTATCAATAAATTTGATACGGCAATTACCGAAAGCTTAAAAAGAATAAACGAATTAATTAAAAAAATATAACAATTATGCCAGTAAATGAACCATTAGATTTAGCACAACCGGAAAATACATTATCATTAGTAGCCGAGGCTCAAAGAAAATTATTATTTCCAAAAAACGATTATAAACAAACTGCTAATGAATATTCTGCAGTTAATCCTGATGCGTTGGCAACAGGCGACGCTCAAGGTAAAGGAACCGGAGGAGATTTAGACATCTTTAACGAAAGTGCCGGAGCTATTCAGGATATTTTAGAAAGAAAATCTGAAATACTTTTTAATCAATTTAAATCAAACGCACCTTATACAACACCAAGTGCATAATGAAACTTTACAACACAGTTAAATCTCTTATTTTAGAAGTAGCGTCAATTGATTCAATTGTCAACGCTATTAAAAATAAAGATAAGATAATAATTTATTACGACGGTGATGAACCAGGTGGACGAGGTTTAAGAAGTATTGAACCCGTTTGTTTTGGATATTCAAAAGCCGGAAACCCCGTATTGAGAGCTTGGGATGAAGAAGGAGCATCTCACACCGGATATAAAGGAGAACAACCTTTACCGGGATGGAGATTATTTAGAGTGGATAAAATCCAATCATTTAAACCATCAGGTGAGAAGTTTACAGAACCAAAACCAAATTATAACCCTAACGGTGATAAAAGTATGACAAGAGTTATCATAAACGCTGTCTTCGGACAAACCCCAATACAATAATTAAATTTTATGACAAACGAATTAAGTTTAATGGAAAAATTAGCAGTATCCAAAAAAATAATGGATGCTCACAATAGAATACCAACAGGTGGTGCATCTCCATCAATGAATTCATATAACTCACCATCTGTTGATAATTATGAACCTGTTAAAGGAACGTATAATATACCTCAAGAATTTTTACAGGAATCACAACAAATAGACCAACCATATTTATCATCAATACCTAAAGTACCTACAGCACCACAACCTTTAACTGCCGATAGAGTTATGTCATCTAAATTACCTGATGCAATTAAACGATTGATGATTGAACACCCAATTGAAGTTCCAAACTCAATGGGGGGTGGAGGTTCCGTATTATCCGATGAACTAGTTGAAAAAGCTACAAGGTTAATGAATACAGATGCGAGAGGTAATCAAACATCACAACCAAAACAAGTTGTTAGAGAACAATCTCAACCACAACAACCACAAATTAATAATAAACAATTACGTGAAATGTTAAAAGAAGTTGTAGAAGAAGTTCTACAAGAAAACGGAATATTGTCAGAATCTGAACAAAAATCTAACGAAGTATTTTCTTTTAAGGTTGGTAAACATATATTTGAAGGTAAGGTTACTAAGATAAAAAAAATCTCTTAACTTTATTTACTCTCAAGATTAACCCCTCTCTACCAAGATTGGGGTTTTTTATTTTAAAATAGTTTCCTTTTGATTAAACCGGTATATTTATATAATAAAAGATTAAGTTATGGATATTAAAACTGAAAAAAAAATTATCTCCGAATATAAAAAGGGAAAAAGTAGTTTAGACATTGTTAAAATTGTTGGTTTATCAAAACCTACAATCCTTAAAGTATTAAACAAACATAATCTCGTTAGAAAAAGAGATAGATGTTCCACATTAGATATTAAAAAAGAGGGGGAAAGATATTATATAACTCGTAAATGCCCTAAATGTAATAAAGACATTAAAACAACTTCAAAAGATAAAGTAATTGCGTGTAGGAATTACTTTAACGCAATTAATAGCCATCATAATTGTGTTAAATGTATGTCAGAATCATTTATTGGGGAGGGAAATCATTTCTTTGGTAAAACACATACCAAAGAAAGTATTAAAAAAATGTCTAAAAGTAAAACAGGTCAATATACCGGAGACAAAAACCATATGAAACAAGAAAAATATCGTCAAATGAGTAGAGATATTATGAGGTCAAATTGGGATAACGGTATTTTAGATAGAAAAGTCATTTCAGAACAAATGAAACAAACTCAGAGAAGTGGTAAAATTAAATCCGGTATAATATCAAAAAGAGAAAAAGAAATTGTTAAAGAAATAAAACAATTGGGTTATAAACTAATTCATTCATATCGTGTTGATACTAAAATTTGTGATGTATACATACCATCATTAAATTTAATTATCGAATATTTTGGTGACTATTGGCATTGTAACCCCAAAAAATACGAATCGGATTTTTTTAATAAAAAAAAGGGTAAGTTTGCTTGGGAATTATGGGATTATGATAAAAAGAAACTTGAATTAATCAAAAGTTATGGTTATAATTTAGAAGTTGTGTGGGAGGGTGACCTTAAACTCAACAATAAATTAATAGAAATCATAATAGAAAACTATGTCACAAAACTCACTTCAACGCCCTAACGGTCAAGAAAAGATTAGCGTACTTGTACTGCCATCTGACCGTACGGGCGTTGGTTAAATCAAGGTAAATTTAGGTCAGTTGACCCCCACGTATTCCTACAAAACCTGTATCCGGATGACTTCCACGTAGATATTGACTACGAACCACAGATAAATAATATTGAATATTGGAAAAAATATCAAATAATTCACGCTCACAGAACAATTGGTTTAGATTATAATGTTGCCCCTCAATTGATTGAATGGTTAAAATCAATTGGTATTATTGTTATTATTGACCTTGATGATTATTGGTTACCAACTAAGGAACATCCAATTCATAATATTATTGTTAAACATAAAATTGATGAGAAAATTAAGGCAAACTTAAAAGCCGCGTCATACGTTACAACAACAACAGAAATATTCGCAAATGAGATTAAAAAATTAAACAAAAATGTTATTGTATTTCCAAACGCAATTAATCCAAAAGAATTACAATTTAATCAACCAACACCACCATCAGATAAAATTAGAGTTGGGTGGTTAGGGGGTTCATCTCACTTACACGATTTGGAATTACTTGGTGATTTTGTTCAAAAAAATAGTGATATTAATGATAAGTTACAATACGTTATTTGTGGGTTTGATACAAGAGGAACCGTTACAGAAATTAACCCACAAACAGGTGAAGAAAAACAAAGAGATATTTTACCTCACGAAACAGTGTGGGCAAGATATGAAGAGATTTTCACCACTAACTATAAGACAATCGATGATGATTATAAAAAGTTTTTGTTAGAATTTAAAGAAGGTGAATATAATTCAGGAAATAATTTACCATATGTTAGAGTTTGGACAAAACCTGTTACGACTTATGCTATGAATTATTCAAAATTTGACATATCTTTAGCACCAATTAAAAATCACATTTTTAATGTAATGAAATCTCAGTTAAAAGTAATTGAGGCAGGATTTTATAAAAAAGCGTTAATTGCCTCTGAGATTGGCCCTTACACTATTGATTTAGTTCACTGTTTGAAAAATGGTGAATTTAATGAAGAAGGTAACGCTATTTTAATTCCGGAAGGTAGAAATCATAGTGATTGGTCTAAAGCGATTAAGAAATTGGTTCAAAATCCTGAAATGATTAAAGTGTTGGGTGAGAGATTATATAATACCGTTAAGGACAAATACGACCTTAATGTGGTCACAAAAAATAGAGCAGAATTTTACAAATCCTTAATTAATAAATAAAATGATAAAAATACCTTTAACCAAAATATTGTTTCTTGATATAGAAACTGTTGGTGGATATAAAAACTATACTGAGTGTAAAGTTAACAATCCTAATGTTGCAAGTCAATTTGAGAAATATTTTGATTGGTTTCAAAAAAGATTCCCTGAAGATGCCGGTTTTTCTGCCGATAAGGTTTTTGAAAAAAGAGCATCATTAGTTCCTGAGTTTGCAAAAATTGTTTGTGTTAGTGTCGCATTTGTTATGGACAACGGTGATATTAAAAAACAATCATTCTCAGGTGACGATGAAAAAGCGTTACTAAAAGAATGTCAAACATTACTTAATCGTTGTGGTAAATTAGATTTCTTTCTATGTGGTCACAACCTTAAGAATTTTGATATTCCAATGTTGGCAAAACGAATGATTATCAACGGATTAATGCCACCAACATTACTACCATCATACGATACAAAACCGTGGGAGATTAAGGCAATTGATACCAAAGAAATTTGGCAATACGGAGCGTATACATCAATTGGTTCATTAGATTTAATGTGTTCTTGTATGGATGTCCCTTCACCAAAGGAAGGTGATGTTACCGGAGATAAAGTTCACGACACATATTGGAACAAAAATATGTTACCTGAAATCACCGCTTACTGCGAACGTGACGTATTGGTATTGATTGACGTAATAAAAAAATTAAAAAAATTAGAATAATGGACAATTTTGATGATTTAGCGAAATTGAGAGAAAGATTACTCAATCTCCAAGAAACTTTCTCCTCTGAAACAGGTGAAGTTGATTATGATGACATTTTAAAAGAAATGGATATTGATTTAGAACAAATTGAAAAGGACATCACTGAAGGTGGAACTAAATTAGATTTACCTTATCAAATACTTCATCCTGATGCAATTCATCCAAAATATAATTATGATAGCGATTCCGGATTTGATTTACACTCAGTTGAGGATATTGTAATACCCGCCTTTGGTAGAGCGTTAGTTCCAAGTGGATTAGCGTTTGACATTAGAGACGGTTTTGAAATACAAGTAAGAACAAAAAGTGGATTGGCTATCAACCAAGGACTTATGGTCTTAAACTCTCCCGGAACTGTTGATAATGGATACACAGGAGAAGTTAAAGGAATTATATTCAACACCAACTCAACTGAAGTAACAATATCAAAAGGTATGAAATTTGGTCAAGCGGTTTTATGTCCGGTTGTTAATGGGGCTTGGGTTGACTTGAATCCGGTTGGCAGAATAAATAAAAAAGAACGCGGGTCAAATGGATTCGGAAGTACTGGATTGATATGATTACAATAGTTTACTCAACACATAAAGACGAAACTTATAATAACAAATTTAAAGAACATTTGTTACAAACGGTAGGTTTAAAAAATGTTCAAATTTTAGAATATACAAACTTTAATCAATATAGTTTAACTGAAGTTTATAACAGAGGTTTAAACGAATCGGTTAATGATATTGTCGTGTTTTGTCACAACGATATCATCTTTGAAAAAGAATATTGGGGTAAACGAGTTTTAGAACATTTTGTTAAAAAACCTGAATATGGAATTTTAGGTGTGGCGGGAACATCATATTACCCTAGTTCAGGAAGATGGTGGGACATACAAGGAGAAATGGTTGGTCAAGTTTATCACCAACACGAAGGTAAAAAATGGTTATCAGAATATAATAAACCATTTGGTAATAAAATAATAGATTCAGTTATTGTTGATGGACTTTTCTTTGCGGTTAAAAAAAGTAATTTAAAAACTAATTTTGACGAATCATTCACCGGATTTCATTTTTATGATACTTCATTTTGTATGAGTAATCATTTATCCGGAGTTAAAGTTGGGACAATTTCAAATGTTTCGTTAACACATCTTTCTATTGGTATGACCAATAATCAATGGGAACAGAATAGATTATTATTTTTAGAAAAATATAAAGAAAGTTTACCTATTAAATTAGAATCAAAATACCCTATAAGTAAAATTAATTCAAAATTACCTTTGGTTTCTATTATAATACCAATTTATAATTATGGGATTCAATTTGAAAAGGCGTTACAATCAGTATTTAATTCTACATACAAAAATATAGAAATTGTTATTGTTGATGATGGTTCCACAAATACATATGTTAAATTAAAATTGGAAAGCGTTAAAGACCATCCAAATATTAAAATTATTCATCAAGAAAATCAAGGACCTTCAGCAGCAAGAAATAATGGAATTAAAAATTCTACAGGTGATTTAATCTTACCATTAGATGCTGATGATATGGTTCAACCCGACTATATTCAATTGTGCGTTAACATACTGAAAAACAATAAAAAAATAAGTCCGGTTTATTGTGATACTCATCATATTGGTCAAACTCAAGGTATTGAGGTAAGACCTGAATGGTCATTAGAGAGATTAAATAAAGGTCCATTTATTGTTAATTGTTCTATGTTTCACCGAGAAGCATTTGATAAATGTGACGGATATGATGTAGAATTAAAAGGGTGGGAAGATTATGATTTATGGATTAGAATGGGGATTAATGGATATGTGGGTAAAAGAATCCCTAAACCTCTATTTATATATTTTCATCACGAAATTGATGGAACTGTGTCTTCTGAGGCGAATGTTAATCAAATCGAGTTACATCAAAAAATATTAAACAAAAACTATAGTAATGAAATTATTTGAAAAATTTGATAAAGTATATTGTATTAATTTAGACCGAAGACCGGATAGATTAGAAAATTTTACTAAAGAAGTTGAGAAACATAACTTAGGGAGTTTTGAAAGATTTTCCGCATATGACGGTAAACAATTAAATTTAACTAATGAATATAATTTAAAACCAGGTGAGATTGGTGTTATAAAATCTAATTTAGATATTATTAAAGATGCTAAAAAAAATAATCATAAGACCATTTTAATTATTGAGGACGATTGTGTGTTCAATGATGAGATTGTTAATTTTGAAGATTATTTTAATCAACTACCGAATGATTGGGATATGTTATATATGGGAGGTAATCACAATACTCATATGGGTGTTATTCCCCCTCAACAAATTAACGATAGAGTTGTAAAACTACACTCAACATATTCAGCACATTTTATTGGGATTAAATCATCGGTATTTGACCATATAGAAGTTTTATTAGAAAGGGGTCAACAACCGTTAGATGTTGAATACGTTAAATTACAAAAAATATTTAATTGTTATTCTTTTACACCTGCATTAACAAGTCAATTAGTTAATTTTTCAGATATACAAGAATCAACAACAGATTATAATTGGTTAATAAAATAATATGTCACAAATAATATCAACAGCTTATTTAATGGGGGGACTAGGTAATCAAATGTTTCAAATGTCCCACGCAATTTGTCAAGGTTGGAAAAATAATATACCGTCTAAGTTTAGACCATCGTCATATACTCCTATGCAAGCAAATCAACCAACAAAATATTTAGATAATATTTTTAGAAATGTTGAGTTCACCAACGATATACCTGATGTTGTACGAGTTGAGTCGGGTTGGGGGCATACACCAATAAATCCTTCTTGGTATACGTCAGTAGAGTTTTTTGGTTACTTTCAGAGTAATAAAAATTTTTTAGGTTATGATGAAAAAATAAAAGAATTATTTCAGCCAACTGAGGAATTCGTTAATAAAGTAAACATACTATATCCGGAAATTAATAATGAAGGAACAATATCGTTACATATTAGAAGAGGTGATTATACAACTATAAGTCACGTTCTTCCTGTAATTGATAAAACGTATATTGACGAAGCTATAAGACAAAATGGTGATTACTCAACAATATTTATTTTTTCTGATGATGTCGAATGGGTTAAACAAAACCTATCTTACCAAAATCAAATTGTTGTTACAGGATTAGAGGATTATGAAGAGATGTGGTTGATGTCGTTATGTAAAAATAACATAACATCGAATTCAACCTTTTCTTGGTGGGGAGGATTTTTAAATCAAAATACAAATAAAAAAATATATGTTCCAAGTGTTTGGTTTGGACCATCCGGTGAATATAATTGGGAAGACATTTATGTTGACTCTTGGATAAAAATAAACGTAACATATTCCGAAGGGAAATTAATTTTTTAAAATATGAATTATTTACAAGGACAAAAATTTAGAGAAATATACGATAATAATAAAATTTACTATTGTGACACGCACGATGTAAATTCATTTTTTGATAATATTAATTTTACACACGATTTTGTGTTGGTATCACACAACAGTGATGGTAACATAACAGATAACCCTACCAGACATTTTGATGCCGATGTTAAAAAAATCCCTAAAAATTTAAAAAAATGGTTTGGTCAAAATCTTAATTACGAATCAGAGATTATCGAGTCATTACCTATTGGTTTAGAAAATTCACAATGGTTTCCGGAAACAAGAAAAATTGAGAAGTTATTTAACATTAATTCAACACCAAAAAATATTAAAAATTTGGTTTATTTAAATTTAAATATATTAAATAATCCGGGTGTTAGACAACCCATTTATGATATGTTAAACGATAAACCATATGTCACAACACAATACGGTAGGAATGGTTTGGGTTATGATGAATATCTTGATAACCTATATAATCATAAGTTTATGATTTGTCCTGAAGGTAATGGGATTGATGTACATCAGCCTTGGGAATCTTTATACGTTAACACAATACCAATTCAAAAGAAAAATATTAATAATAGTAATTGGAGGGAATTACCAATTTGTTGGTTGGATGATTGGGAACAATTAACTGATGAAAATTTTTTAATATCTGAATACAAAAGAATAATTGAGACAAAATTTGATTTATCTAAATTAGATTTTGATTATTGGAAGAATAAAATACAAAATTCCATATGAAAATAATTGTAATTGGTGCCGGTATTTTTGGTATTACAACGGCACTAACATTATCCAAAAATGGATATAATGTAACATTAGTAGAATGTGAAAATGATATAATGACTAAAGCCAGTAAATGTAACCACAATAGATTACATTTCGGATTTCACTATCCAAGAAGTATTAAAACTGCAAAACAAAGTTTAGACGGATATGATTTATTTTATAATAATTTTTCAAATTCAGTATTAACTAATTTCCCAAATTATTATTTAATTGAGAAAAATGGTAAAATATCTGGTGATGAGTTTAAACTATTTTGTGATGAATTAGACATATATTATCAAGAATCATCCCCAAATAATATTGAAGTAGATATGAGTAATATTACTTTATCAACAATAACTAATGAACCAATATTTGATTTTGAATCTATTAAAATTGATTTAACAGAAAGATTAGAAAATTCAAAAGTTAGTCTAATTTTAAATAAAACAATAACGTCTGTTTCAGACTTATCCGGGTTTGATGTCGTTATTAATACAACGTATCGTAATATTAATAAAATTAATGAGTTGTTCAATATTGAACCCATAAAGTTAAAATTACAAGATGTTATTGTCCCAATATTTAAAATGAATTCTGATAAGATTGGTTTAACAATTATGGATGGTGAGTATTGTACTATTATGCCAAAAGGGTTTGAAACGAATACTTTTTTATTATACCACGTAAAACACTCGGTTCTTAAACAAATTGAGGATTATGTGATTCCAAATGATTGGGTTAATAATGACCCGGAGTATATTAATGACAAAATAAATGAAATATACGAATCTTCAAAAACTTACTACCCATTCTTAAAAGATTGTGAGAAAATATCTTATTGGAGAACCGTTAGAGCATTACCAATTAACGATGACGATGAACGTTTAAGTACGTTAACTCTCAATAACGTTGGTGATAAAAAAATAATAACATTATTGTCAGGTAAAATAACTACTTGTTGGTTAATGTCTGAAAAAATATTAAAAATATTAAATGAAAACACTACT
>Ga0102829_1000121_pt1 | contig 23632 bp, 31 predicted proteins | sample ColrivemetaGS575_FD_84510 | JGI IMG/M metagenome (GOLD analysis project Ga0102829, IMG submission 84510) | Estuarine microbial communities from the Columbia River estuary - Freshwater metaG S.575 | ecosystem: Environmental > Aquatic > Marine > Intertidal zone > Estuary | place: USA: Columbia... | reverse complement strand
ATTTAATCATCCATTTATTAGATGTTGTTTCGCTATATATATATAGACCGTAATATTCTATAGTTATATTAATTAAAGATTTCTTAGAAATATTATCATCTATTAGTATTTTTACTATATCTTCAATATCTTCAACGGTCTTATTATTATATAACATTGTCTTTATCTGTTTATCTGTTAATATAATACTCATCGTTTTAGTTTGATTACAAAAAGATTTATTATATAATTCCATAATTTCTTCATTATTAAATTGTCTATTAAACCATTTTATTGAATTATTTTCAATTGAATTCATTATTTCTTTATCAAATAACAGGATTTCAGTAATTATATCAGAATTATTAGAAGGAGATATATATATATTTAAAGAATATCCTATATTATTTGCCAATTTATTGATAGATTTTATCTTAATATCTACTATATTTTTAATAGGTGGGTTTTTATACATTGATATAAGTTTTTTGTCCTTCTTAATAGGTTCTAGCAACATTTTATAATATAATAAATTATTATTATTGTTTTTAAATATATGCGGTAAAAATAAAAAAGTTAATTTAACCAATTATATATGGTATTTTATTAATTACATTATCGGGTTTATTCTTTGTAAATATTTTAAGATTTCCAAATTTTAAAATAATTTTATTAAATATTAAATCTTCTATTATATTATCTTTCTTGCCGTCATTAAATTCTATCTCAAGTTCATATTTAACGAAACCCATTTCAGCATTAATTTGAGTACTAGGTAAATCGGAATATTCCCCCCATCCATAATCTGAATTCATAAAAGCGTAAATTACTCTCATATAATCAAGTAATGCTTTTTTTTTAGATTTTTTCTTAAATTTTGTCGCATATCCAAAATCATATATCATTATATTATACTCGCACGCTTTCAAATAATAACTTGTACTTTTATATACATAATGATAATAACCGACTTCCTTATTCTTTTGATATAAAAAGTTGCCGTAATGCGCGTCATTATGGTAATAATTAGTTAGATTATGGAAAGAAGTTATAGATAAAAAGGTCTGAATAAATATATTATATACTAATTCGTCATTCGCGATAACTTTTCTATCTTTCATAAGCATTTTTAAATCTCCGTGTGCCAACTCATTGATAGAAATTAATCTTTTATTATTAGATACTTGAATTCCTGATTTATTATTATGACATACAAAGGATTTATACATCATAAGAAAATGTTTAGATTTTTTCTGCGAAATAACTCTATCAGTTAAAATTTTCATAATGTTTATTTCTTTATAATTATCTTTAGAAATAGGTGTTATTTTAGATGCCAACAAATTGCCACCTAGAACATTCTTAATAACAGTAAGATATATAACCGCGTTTATACTTTCTGTTCCTATTTTCTTAATTAAAAATAATTTATTAGCAATCGTGTATTTTGTAACATTATCTTCAATATATTTCTTAATACATTCATTTTTTTCAATATTTTTAATGTAATTTAGGAGATAATTATAATATTTGACACGATTATTAAGAGAATATTTATCTTTAATAGCATATTTCTTAAAAAATCTTTGAATTTTTTGAACTCTTTTATCTGTTATGTAAAGATTTGAAGATTTTTTTAAGTTAGGTTTTTTCGATATTTTATCAATTATAGTTTTACTTTCTTTTGATAAGGATTTATAAATCTGATTTTTTATGCTTATATTAGATACACTTTTAGATTTTAAAGGAGTTTTAGTTCCTGGAGAATAATTTGTATCAATTAATTTTTTAATTTTTACATAATCGATTGAACCTTTTCTTGGCATACACCATTTTGTTTTACCTTCATTATATTTTTTTAATGCTTCAATATATTTCATTTTCTATAATACAATTACATTTAAATAATAAGTTTAAAATAATTATCTTAATTTCTTTTATGAAAATAAAGAATGGGAACTGAAATATTTGATAATGATGAATATGAAAATGATGATAATAATAATGAAGATGATTATAAAAATAATATAGTTAATATTATTATTGATTTTATTAAAGATGAATTATTAAAATCTAATATAAGATATGAAATTGTTAAACCTATCTTATTATATATTTTATATTATTTGATACCTTTTGTAATATTAATAATTCTTCTAAATTTTATAACAACTATAATAGCCGTATGTATAGTATTTAAATATTTAATATAAAAATATCCCCATATTATATAATACAATATGAAGGAAGATAATAATATTAAACCTTTAATATCTGCCATATTAAATCTTTCGCTAAAATTGTCAAAATGCCAAAATGCTAAGACGCCTAAGACGTCCAAGACTCCTAAGACGTCCAAGACTCCTAAGACGCCTAAGATGACCAAGACGCCTAAGACTCCTAAGATGTCCAAGACGCCTCTAATAGAAAATTTTAAAATCGCGAAAGGTGGAGGAAGAGCCGAGTTTTTTGAATAAAATTAATTATATATCATGCCTTTATTTTTGTTATTGTTAATAATAGACATCGAATATAATTTAATATAATTATCTTCGTCTTTAATATTATTGATAATATACCACCCTCTTTTATAGCAATCACCAACTGTTTCATAAGGTTCTTTATTTACTATATAAATACTTCCATTATTAAAAATTGTTATATTATCGCCACAATTATAGTTCATTATTAAATATACATGAGTGCGAGATTTTATATCATTTTTTAATAATATAATTAAATAATGGATGAAGAATTAATAGAAGAATTTAAAGAATTATTCTCGTTTGATGAAGAAAAGAAAAACTCTATATTAAACAAAATTATAAATAATAATATTATTAAAGGAGATAAAATTGATATATCTGAAGATGTATACAAAGATACTAATGTAGATAAATGGGCATATGATTTACCGTCATTACAAGGTAGTAAAATTTTAATAGATAAATTGATTAAACATCCTATAAATGATAGAGAATTATTAGAAAAAAGACAAAAATCTATAATAAATTATGATATAGATATTGAAATATTAAAAGAATATGAAGGAGATATTTTGTGGATTTATAAAATATCAGAAGAGATTAACGAAAATAATTCTATTGAAATATTATTCCCTTCTACCTTTATAATAAATTATATAAATTACATTGAAACGCTTTTAGATTTATATCATATGTATAAGATTTTCTTTATTCCTATAACATCAGTTCTTTATCCAATAAGTACTTTTATGGCACCTTATATATATCTAAATAAATATCTAAAAATGAATATTAGTTTTGCTTCTTATATAGAAATAATAATACAAATTCTAAAAATGATGTGTACTTCTACAGGTAATATTCGTGCGGATTTAATAAAATTCGTTACAATATTTTTTTATGTCGGTATTTATTTGTATAATATGTATCAAACATACGAAATAGCATATTTTTTATATAGTACTAAAGACAAACTTCATACTAAAATGGAGGGTTTGGTAAAATTCGTGAATCATTCGCTAAATATTATGAATAATGTACCTAAAAATATTATTGAACCGTATTTTAATATTAAGGCAACTTATGAAAACATTTCAATAAATAATAGTATGACTTCTATTTATAAAATTTGGAAAGATGACATATTAAAAGAGAATTTATCTTCGCTATTAAAAACAATATACGCAGTCGATGTTATTTATTCTATAAATAATCTAATATTAGAAAAAAATTGGTCTATTGTGTCATATAACAATACAGAGACAAAGTTTTGGGATGCCAAAAATCCTATATTATGCGATGAACAAATATGTAATCCTATAAATTTAAGTAAAAATATTATTGTAACTGGACCGAATGCTGGAGGAAAAACAACATATGTTAAAACAATATTATCAAATGTAATCTTGGGACAAACAATCGGTATATCATATAGTATTAAATCGCAAATGATTTTATATGATACAATAAATTCATTTATGCGCGTTTCAGACGTTCTTGGTAATCGTTCATATTTTGAAGCAGAAGCCGAATATTGTTTAAATATGATTAAAAAGGCTAACGAAATAAATGCAAATAATAAATCGGGTTTGTTTTTAATGGACGAACCTATGCATTCTACACCGCCCATTGAGGGAATGTCTACGGCTTATGCTGTCATAGAATATTTAAGTAAATTAAACGGTATTACCTTAATTATTACAACACATTTTCATAGATTAATAAAACTTGAAGAAATATATCCATATAAATTTATAAATCTTTCAGTTGATGCTATACCGTATAATAAAAGATATCATTTTCCTTATAAAATAAATAGAGGTCATTCGTATCTGTGTATTGCCATTGAATTATTAGATATTAAAGATTTCCCGAAAGATATTATAGATAATGCGATTAAAATGAAAAACAAAATATGTAATGATATTAATAAATAATGTACGGCTTTTTATTCGATCAAACATATATAAATCTAATTATATTAGGTTTTTTCCTATTTTTAATAATGTTCTTATGGAGAAAAATAACAATAATTGAAGGCAACTACTTCATATTAGAAAAACGCGTTGATATGTTTAAAAAAACTGAACGAGAACATTTAATATCTAAAAATATCGAAAAAGCCGATATAGTTATGAATGAAATATTTAAAGATAGTATTAATAAAAAAGGAGGCTATTGTAATAATCTTAATTACTGTCCGAGTGATGGCAAAACACAAAAACAATCAGTTAATCAATCCGCTTCTATTACAGAACAAGAATCAGATATATCAAAATATATAAATATTATAAATACTCCCGATGTTCCCAATGATATTAAAAATAAAATTGAAATAATTGATGCCGAATATAAAGAACAAGATATTAATCCTATAATATCTTTGACATCTGTAGTAGATGAAGATGAAATAGTTGAATTACCTATATCATCTGTTATAAATAAAAATATAGATAGTCCACAAAAATATAATAATATTAATAATGATATTATCGATGTAATTAATACATCAGGAGATAATATAGATAATGATGCGATTTCTATTAGTTCAGATATTACTTTTGGTAGCGAACATGATAAATCTATAACTAAAAAATATAAAAAAATGAGTATAGAAAAACTCCGCGAAGAATGTATAGAAAAATCTTTAAATGCAGAAGGATCAAAAGCAATACTTATAGCGAGAATATTAGATTATAATAAAAAGACTTAAAATAAAAAATATTGTAATTGTATAGATAATAAAATGAATAATACTAAGTTAAGTGAATATCGTACAAAATGTCCTATTAAAATGTCTGATGGTAGAATATTTACTGATTATAGACCTCGTTGTGCCGTTAATGCTGATTTAATGACTGATTTATCAAATAATAGTATGATTAAAAGTAGTTACGAGAGTCGTGTATTTTTACAAAATAATGCCGAAAAAATAATTGAAATGAATAAAATGAATGCTACTAATAATTTAGCACCTTGCGCCCCTTGTTCGCGTCCCATAGATGTATCAGGGACTATGTATCCTGAACGTTATATAGTTAAATGTACTCCTTCAAGTTGTGAAAAAATAGAGATTAATAAACATGGTCTTGGAACAAGTACAAGAGTGCAAATGTAAATAAATAAATCTATATATATAAAATAGAGATAATGATTTTTAATGATGAATATGTATATTTAAATGTTAGCAATCAAAATAGTTCTAAATTATTAATTGAAGGTTATGTTAAAAATCCTTTACAATATAATAAAATGTTAATTTTAGCCCCAAATCCTATAGATAGAATGATTAATTATTCCGGTTCTGGTTTACCTTTTCCCAATGAACATATAGCATTTGAAAATACTAAAAATATGTTTTTAATTAATGGCTCAGGTGTTATAAATACCACATTTAGTTACCCTAATAGTTTTTATTCACGCGATGGTAAAACTAAAATGCTTCCATCCATCTATATTGAATTAACAAGAGGCGATAATATACCATTTCAATTACAATATGAACTAAAAGATTTTAATAATCTTCGTACATTAATTAATAGAGAATCTCGTAAAGGACCAGAATTTTATGGTAATAAAGATGCCATTCTTCCTATAGATACAGCCGAAAATGTTATGTACGCCTATTCAAAAGCAAAATTACAAAATGATATAGGATAAATTATGCGAATATATTCTATATCATTACTATTTTTTATACTAAATTATTTGTAAAATATAATTTGTTCTTATAATAAAACATAAATACATAAAAATTGATTATTATATTTTCATCAATTTAATATACACGTGCGATACATAATCGCTCTGTGAGATTTATTGTGATTGCTACAAGTTTCATCAAAGTAATTCAAAGTAAATATCGCAAAGTAATATTGTAAAAATGTCATCTGGCAATATCAAGATTACATACAATATCGACAATATCAAGAACAATGTCAATTGGGATATCAAGAACATTATTTTCAAATGGGGAGGGATTATTTTTGGTGGATTTGTCAGGGATTTCATCATTTCCGATCATTATTCCCAAATGTACTATGATAAAAAGTTTAAATTTAACAAAACCACCTTTTGGAATGAACAGTTTGACCCTGAAACAGCTGCGAGAACTTTAATTCCTAATGATATTGACGTGTGTCTCTATAAAGAAGAAAATGTAAACAAAATGATGGGTGAAATTACCGAATTGTTAAATAAAGAGTTTGGGGTATCAAATGTTAAATACGCGAGGAAATTTATCTCCTATCAGAATTCTAATTTGAAGGATTATATTGATAATCCTCTTGGAAATTTACATACCTTTGTTTATACTATCACGGTTGGTATGATTCCATATATTGATAATGGTAGAAAATTCGACATCTCATTTGATATCATTACAACTCAAAATATACATTTGAAACCTCCTTTCCGTAAATTGGATTTTCTCTGCAACGGATTTATAATGACAGGTCACAAAGATGTTATGCTGTCAAATCATACGGGAACTGAAATTGATAATTTGAAATTGGTTGAAAGAAAAGAGATTGAGAGCAAAATCATAAAAGACATTATCAACTTCAAAACCAGTTATTGTATGAAGTTCATTACTATCGCGGATAGTAATTTGTATGCTTCTGTAAAATACAATGAACAAGCGTGTAGGAGGATTGAAAAAATGTGTAATAAAAAGTATGCATGGAAAATCGAAAATATGCCAATTATTATTGAGCAGCCAAAAAAACAAATATGTGTTTCTAAAAATTGCTGTATTTGTCAGGATTTTATTAGAAAGAAGGAAAAGTCAGTGTCGTTGCCAATACTCGATTCTTGTAATAAATTGATTAATGGACCACCAATGCATACTGATTGCTTCTTTAAATATATGAATTCGCAAATACAAGATAAAACGAATGACTTTAACAATAATTCGTTTGATTATGAAAATAATACATATGATGATTGTAAAACATTTCTTAGATGTCCAATGAGAAACAAGATTAACTTTGATGTTCAAAACATCTCAAATATCATCGACGGGTATCTAAAGAACTAAAAAAATATATGTGTGTGATGTGTTATGTGTTATGTATTATGTGTTATGTATTTTTTTTATTAGTAAATAATATACTTGAGAAGCAACCAATGGTATAACTTACTATTGATATTAATATTATTATGATTACGTGAGAAATTTTAGAAGTATTAAATATATCACATCTCTCGGTTAAATAAAGAAATACTTCAAATATTATTATTTTTATAAACATCCCCATTATTATATCAAAACCGAATAAGAAACCGAGTGCGAAATTAACAATAATATGAGATATTAAATATACATAATTTGCCATTATATTATTATCGCTATTGGGGTAAAAAAATATATCTAGAGTATGAAGTTCAAAAATACATCTGGCAATAGTAAAACCCACTGTTATTGTTATTATAGTAACTAAATATATGTAAAAATATATTGTATTCATTTTCTATATTATTAATAGTTTATTATTTAGTTTATTATTAATATTTTTATGAGAATAATAAAATATTATACTTGTTTTAATAATATTGTTTTTAAACTTATTGTAATAATCTAATATTTCCTTATCAGTTATATTATTTATAGCATCTAATATATCCTTATTTTTTCTAAATTTTTTATTAAATAATAAAAACCTTTTATAAAATTCGTTATATGAATTGATGTTATAAAATTTTGAATATTCATAATCTGTATTTATTTGCTTTTTAGAATATTGAATATCCTCGCGTGTAATCTTATAATTTTTAAGAATATATATTATTTTTTCTATGACAATTGGTACATTTTTTAAGGCACATTTAGTTACTATATTATAATAAGATTCTTTAGAATTTTGAATGCTTATATTATTATATAAATTAATATTATATACTAATCCAGTTTTTTCACGAAGTTCTAAGTAAAATATACCAATTTCAAAATTAAATAAAATATGTTTTAATAACATATGTATCATATGTTCTTTAGATAAATATTCAATATTATCAAATGTATAAATATTAATTATTGTATTTTCATTAACCACTTTATTTTTAATATAAACTATCTTAGATTTGTTATTTTTATAATGAAGTATTGGGTATTTAATAGGTTTTTTATTAGTTTTTTTAATTATTCCAAAATATTTTTTTATATATTTTTTAGTCTCCGCAATTTTATTATTAGGGCATGTTATATTTATTACGATATTTTCTGTTAATATTTTCTTTTTAATAAAATCCTTTACTAATTTAATATTGTATTTTTTTACATAATTAATATCACTTTTAAAATCTTCTAAATGCGAATATTTTGGAAATAAATATTTAAATATACCATAATCGAAATCATAGGTTTCTTTTGATATTATATTTCTTAATTCTTGTATTACTGCTCCCTTCTCATTTTCTGCCAATTTAGGGTCTATATAAAAATTATTCAAACTATTTGATAATATATCACTGTAGAAATCAAAATCTTTATAGAAACCTTGTATAAATACAGACATTTCATTATTAGTTACGTAAGCATTTGTATATCCTCCGCGTCTTGTTATTTCATTCGCAATATATTTATAATCATTATATTTTTTTGATGTTATTCTACCTAAAAGATGTTCGTAATAATGTGTTAAATTACCTTCGCCCTTTTTTTCGTGGTAAGAACCTAATAATATTGATATTGATATGTATGTCATCTTTGTTTTTAGAGGTACTATCAACACTTTTATACCATTCTTTAATTTATATTGAACTACATTAACGTCCATTATTAAATATATAATATAAAAAAAATGATATATGTTAAAGATTTAAAAGTTATTAATCAAAGATGAAGAAGTTAGTAATTGTTGAAAGTTTTACTAAAACTACTACTATTAAAAAATATCTTAATGATAAAAATGTTATTGTTACATATTCTTCAGGGCATATTTACAATTTGCCAAAAGATAAAATTGGATTTGATACGAATACATGGAAACTCGATTATATTAAAACAAATCCTAAAATTATTAAAACTATTAGAGATTTTGTTATTAAAACAGATATTATCTATATAGCAACAGATCCTGATTTAGAAGGCGAAACTATAGCATATAATATCAAACATAGCATTGCTGATTTAATTAAAAATAAAATATGTTATCGTATTTCATTTAATGAAATTACTGAAACAGCCGTAAAAAATGCCATTAATAATCCGCGAGAAATTGATTTGAATATAGTAAGTGCCCAAGAAACAAGAAGAATCGTTGATAGGATGATTGGATATAAGGTATCTCCTATTTTATGGTCTAAATTTGATATAAATTATTTGAGTTCAGGGAGAGTTCAAAATGCTGCTATAATAATGTGTATAAATCAGCGAAATAAAATATTAAATAATGAAATTAAACAGAAGTGGAATATTGAATGTAAATTTATATTTGATAAAAAAGACAAAAAAATGAATATAACTGGTTCATTGTTAGATTATGGAAATATAGATAATATTGAAATTGTTAAGAAAATCTTAGGAATCCTTAAAACAAATACGAAATATTCTGTTAAATATATAATAAATAAACATTCTGTATCTCCACAACCTCCTTATACTACTACATCGCTTCAACAAGATTGTTATAATAAGTATAAATGGAATGCTAAAATTACTATGAAATATGCACAGGATTTGTATGAACAAGGATTCATATCTTATATTCGCACAGATTCTACTAATATTTCAAATGATGCTAAGAATCTTATAATAAATTATATTAAAAATACATATGATAATCGCGAAGGTAATAATTCATATTCTAAATATAGAACTTTTAAATCTAAAATCAATAATGCTCAAGAGGCTCACGAAGCCATTAGAATAACAAATCCTAATATTACATCTTGTTATTCAGGAGATAAATCATTATCGTCTAATCATAATAAACTATATGATATGATAAGAAATAGGACATTGGCTTCATTAATGAGCGATGCTTTATATACTGATATTGAAATTACATTCATATCGTCATTAAAAGAAAATAATGAATATGTATTTTCTGCTACTAAATCCTTTATGATTTTTGAAGGATTTAAAATTATATATGGTGAAAAAACTGAAGATTATGAAAACTATGTAAAAATGCTCGATGATAAATCTTGTTATTCTTATGAATATAAATCAAATGGATTAATTGATAATATTCCGTCATTATACAATGAAGTACAATTAATTAAACAATTGGAGAAAGAAGGGATCGGGAGACCATCGACATATGCCTCAATTATAGATAAATTATTAGAGAAAAAATATATAGAAATTGGTAAAAATCCTCAACATGAATATAATATTGTATGTTTCCTTAAAAAATATAAAGATGAAGAAATTATCATTGAAAATAAAAAGATAAACTTAGGAGGTAGTAGTAAAGACTTATTAATACCTACTGAACTTGGAATAAATGTAATTAAATATATATATGATGTTATGCCTTATCTATGCGATTTAAAATTTACATCGAAGATGGAAAATGATCTTGATGATATAATCAATATGAAAAATAATAAGAAAAATATATTAGATGATATATATTCTAAAATATCTAAATCTCTTAAAGATATTCAACTAACACCGTGTGTTTCTAAAAGTAAAATAGAATATAAGGATGGATTTATTACAACACGATACGGTCACTGCTATTATAATAAAAATAGTAATACATATACAAACATAGAATCTTATCTAAAATGGAAAAATAAAAAATTTGATGAATTAAATGAAAGAGATTTAACATTTATATCATCATTACCAAAAGATGTAAATCATTTAGGAAAACCTTTTAAATTACATTTAGGGCGATATGGTCTATATCTAAAAGATGATAATAATATTAATCATAAAATAGAAAAAAAATTATGGAGTTCTTTTATGTAATAGTTTAATCATATGGAGAAAACCATTTTTTACCATTAACATACCAGTCTTTAATATATTTATCTTCGAAATTAGGATGTACTATATTATTATGATGATCTATATCTACACAATTTGATATGTATTTATTACATTTTTTACATAACCAACAATTATCTTCTTTATTATACATCTCTATTTTTTACTCTTTAATAATTTACTTAGATTTTTATTTAGATTATGTAACTCATATGAAATGTTCGACATTGATGTCGCTATAGTTACCCCATATTCATCTACAAAAAATGTATTAAGCATATTATATAATTTTTCACTCGTCAATATATCCAAATCCTTAATATCTTCTTCATCTTCGTCATCATCATCGTCATCATCATCGTCTTCATCATCGTCTTCGTCATCGTCTTCGTCATCGTCTTCATCTTCATCATCTTCTTCATCTTCGTCTTCTTCATCTTCGTCTTCTTCATCTTCGTCTTCGTCATCATCGTCTTCGTCATCATCTTCGCAGCATTTTTTTAGTTTTTTATTCTCAGAATCTTCGCAACTATTATCAGTATCTTCATCGGTTTCTTCTTTGATTTCGCAACAATCGCTAATATCTTTATTTACGGCAACATTTTCGGAATCATCAGAAATTTTACATTCCTTTATAACCCCTTTTTTTGCTTTCTTCTTTTTTTTATCACTTTTATTCATTTTATTCATGCTGTTGATAAATGACATAAAATCCATATTGTTTATATTTAAACCTTCCATATTGTATAAATAATAATACAATATTATTTCTTATATATATTTATAAAGTTTGTTTTTATTAAGATATAATAGAATATAATGAAAGAAATAATTTATTCAGTAAGTTTATTATTTGGTATACTTATATTATTATTAATTATAATATATTATGATACACTAAAAAATAATATTATAAATGGTAATTACACTTTAATAGAAAAATACGAAGATTGTGATAATGAGAACGATAATGATAATGTTAGTATTAAAGAAAATAATAACAAACTAAATATTATTATGACAAGCGATGATATTAAAGAAGATGATAATTATAAACATATTATATATGAAAATGATATAGTGGATAAATATAAAATATCGAGTTTTTTAAATTCATCATCGTTGAAAATGTTAATATCTTCTTATGAAACGCGTGATAATGTTGAGAAAATACAACATTTTCAATGGATTATGGATACAGATAATGCCAATAATATTAATAAAGATATTGTTGTATCTATAGATAATAAACCTAAAATATATAGATATCCTTTTAATCCGACGGTATATGGTTATAATATCAAAGATATTACTGTAGAAATTAATAATACAAAAGATAATATTATAATTAATGATTTGGCAGTATTTTTTAATTTAAAACTTAATGATATTAAAAGTAATACAGGTATAGGACAATTAATATGTATAAATAACTATGATTATCAAAATATATTCGTAAATATAGTTGAAAATAATAGAAAAATAAATTGTGGCGAAGTTATAAATGTTAATGATAATTATGGATCATTGCAAAATCTTGATGAAATCTATAATAATAATTATATGAATATTAAAAAAACTTATGATATTGTATTAGATATTAATTCTAATAAATATTATATTAAAGATATTGGTGAAGATATTCTAAAAGAGCCTTCGGTATTATTAGCATTAATAATAAATAAAGATACTATTCATTTTCATATTAATACTAATATGATAGAATTTAAAAGATTAGATGACAAGTTTATTATTATTGATTATCCAATATATATTAATAAAAATAAAGAATGTGATATAACATTATATAGTTCTGCGATGATTATAAATAATAATAATAATATACACAACGAGTTAGAGAAATATAATCTATATAATAAATATAATTTACATAGTAAAATCAATATATAAGCAATTATATAATTATATATATTAAATATGACAAAATCCGCAATATTAATACTTACACAAAATACTATAGAACGTAAAATATATCTAAAAACATCACTGTATTTTTTATTTAGAAACTTTAATGCCAGATTTAAATATCCTGTTATTATTCTACACGAAGGCGATTATGATATTGATTCTATTAATGAAATAACTACATCTATTAGAAAAGACTGTAGATATTTAATTGATTTTGTTAAAATAGATGATGTGGATTTTCATGTACCAGATTATATAGATATTAATAAAATGAATAAATGTATAGAGGCGACACCTGTGCCTTATTGGAGAAATAAAAACTATAGATTAATGTGTAATTTTTGGATTAATAATTTCATTAAATATTGTGATAAGTATGATTATATAATGCGTATCGACGATGATAGTATTATAGAAGAACCTATAAATACTGATATATTTAAAATGATAGAAGAAAAAGATCATAATTATATGTCAAATCTTATACATGTTGATTGTAGTATATGTAATTATGGGATGAAGGAATTCTTTGAAAAGATAATGCCTGATAAATTAGACAAAATATCAGAGTTATTTATGGAGCATTCATTGGATAGTAATAATCCACATTTTGCTCTATTTAAAAAATTATATTATGCCTTAAATGACAAGGAATATGAAGGCAATAGCGTAAATATGGCTATGCCCGTAATGTATTATAATAATTTCTTTGTTACTAAAACTTCTATATGGAAAACGCCAGAAATTAAAGAAATTATTAAAAGTATTAATGAAAGCGGTAATATATTTTATTGTCGCTGGGGAGATGCTCCTCTCCAAACAATTATTATGAAACTCTATGATAATAATAAGATGACAAAATTAGATTTCAAATATAGCAAGCGACTACAAAGAGAATCTTTCAAAGATAATGAAGGAATATATCATAGTTATATGCCTGGAAATTATGAAGAAAGTAGTTGCATTAGTAAAAAAAAATAGATTATATAAAAAGATTAAATTGATTATTTGTGTTCCATATTTCTTTATTAATATTATTACAATATTCTTGATTATATAGATGATCGGGATGTATAGTACTTCCATAATTAATATTAGAAAATGTTATAGGATATGTTAATATCCAAGAATTAACAGCAATATATATAACATTATCGGCAGCCGACCATTCACATTCTTTATGTGATAAATCATAGGTCACAGAATCTATAACATATTTATCTAGTAATTTCTTAGCACCTTGTCTAGAAATTAAATAATAACCTGTAGAAGGATAATCATAATCTCTTTTTTTTATTAGTTCATTATATTTTAGAAAATTTTCATTATACATCTTGATAACACTAGGGTGTCCGTTTGTATGTAATTGTAATATATCGATGGGTTCATTAGAATTTTCTTCAGCAATTTTTATATATGTCAATATTTTATCAAAATTTATTTTATTCAGCACCATATCATCTTCTACTATACAAAAATATGGGTCGCCATCTTCGTAGCCCTTTTTAATAGCCTTTAGATGCGAAATAATACAACTTAATTCTTCTTGAGTTGCTTCTATAGATTTTTCATTCCTTCTTATTTGATATTCTTTAATTGTATTTGGAGTTTCTGCTTCTATACGAATATTATCTATGTTTTTCTTATTAAACTGCTCTTCCATATACTTTCTTCTATCATAACATTTCTCTATATTAATCCAATAATGTTTCATATTTATTGTAAATATATGTTTAATATTCTTTATATATTGCGTTATTTATAATAAGTATCTTATTTACATAATTAAAGGATATATTGTAGGCAATTAAAATATTCTAATGTCTCAATAAATATCCTGGTTCTTCTAATATATTTATAATAATTATTAAGATACCACAAATAAGAATTATAAAAAATGATTTATAGAATTATAATATAATAAAACTTAACAATCATTTAGATATTATGATGACTATGAAAAAGGATATGGAAGAATACATAGTAATCGCGGAGTTATTAGCAAAAACAAATAATAATAAAAATGAACATCTGTGTAAATATCAACAGTTTATTAAGGATAATTACTCTAAAATTAGAAAAACGTATCCATTTCTCTCGAATAAAGAGACATATCTATTTTTAGCAGAAGAATGGAATAACAGCAAGTAATATAATACGTCTTGTATATATTAGATATCATCTATGTTATCGTCGTCTGTATTATCAGTATCACACGAATCGCTAATATTACCCATATATTTATCATTATTATCTTTTGAATTATCTTCATTATCATCAACCTTATCATCAAAAATTATATGCGTATCATCGCATTTATCAGATTTATGCGAGTTCTTATAATATTGGTTAATTAATATATCTGATAATTCCTTATTATTAATTAATTGCTGTGTTTGCTCTAAATTACACTTATGAACGATGTCTACTTTATTTGATTGAAAATCCCTTTTAGACACTACAACAATATCTCCTTCTTCAATTAAAACTCGTTTATTAAACTTTCGCATATTTCCACGAATTATTCCAATTACTTCATCGCCGCTATTTGTTATAAGAGATACACGACAATTTCCTAACAATTTTTTAGATAAAGCATATTCTTCACATTCACTATTAATTACATAATTTTTCACTATATTTGTACTTTTTTTCTTATTTCTTATCGTGGTTTGATACATTATTATATATATAAATTAAATATATCTTATATATTTATAAAAATAAAAAATATATAATATAAACCGTTCGAACACCTATAATATCACAACATACACACCTTTATCTACCCTCTATTCCTCCACTCATTTAATGCCATCTTAATAGATTTAGAATGTGATAATTCAGGGTTTGCATTTTTGATATTTTTAGATTTGTTATGAATGAACTCTCTTAGTTTTTTATCATTTCTCAATTTGTTAAGAGCAAATCTCATACATTCCGCACGTGTGATATTGGGATTTTTATTGTGAATACTCATAGAATACTTGTTCAAAATCATACGGTCGTCATAAGTAGACATTGAGTATTATCTAATTGATTTGGTGCTGCGTGTAGTTTCTTGGTTTTACTGTCTATTGTAAGAAATTATCTTCTTGTTGTATAAGATGTAAATAATATCTTACACGATCAATTTTTACTATTTCTTATAATTTTAACAACAAATCTAAATCAGTAGTAATACTTATAGGCCCTGAAGGAACACAATAATAATCGTCTAAAATTAGCGGACCTTTTGGTGCTTTTTTATATTTACGATTCATAATATTATTTTATTTGCTATCTATATCATTTTTTACATATTTAATAGAAAATACTATACGGTATCTCTTCGTATATAACTATTATATAAAAAAATGATATAGATTATTATAGAATTATTATAATTACATATATTATGGATATTTTGCAAATGAGTAAAATAAAATTATTAGATAAATGTCAAGAACTAGGGATTACAGTATCTAATTCTAAGAAAAAACAAGAATTGATTGAACTTATTACATCTAAACAAAATATAATAGCATCTAATAATACTAATATAAAAACAGAAAATGTAAAAACTAATGATATTAAGAAAAATTTTAATTTTATCGAAGTGTGTGCTGGCGGTGGTGGATTAAGTTCTGGTTTAATTAAAGCGGGATTTTATCCTATATTATTAAATGATAACAACAACGATTGTTGCAAAACATTAAGACATAATCATCCCGACACCAATGTTATATATGGTTCTATGGATAAAATAGATTATTCTTCATATGTTAATAATATTGATTTATTAACAGGTGGAGTACCATGTCAATCATTTTCACAAGCAGGATTACGAAAAGGACTTGAAGACCCTCGTGGTGATTTAATGATGAAATTTATTGAAATTATAAACTTAATAAATCCAAAAATATTTATGATAGAAAATGTAAAAGGACTACTAACACATGATGGCGGAAAAACTATAGAGAAAATAATAAATATGTTAAATAAAAGCAATAACTATAATATAACTTACAAATGTTTAGATTCATCCAAATATAATGTACCACAAAAGAGAGAGCGTGTTTTTATTATTGGAGTAATAAAAAATATATCGCATAAATATGAATTTCCTCCTGAATTCTTGACAAAAGTAATATTAAAAGATGTTTTATATAATGTCCCCGATTCAATTGGAGCAAAATATAATGAAGAAAAAATAAAATTGTTTAAAATGATACCTCAAGGCGGATGTTGGGTTAATTTGCCTGAAAATTTACAAAAGGAATATTTAGGAAATAGTTATAATTCAGGAGGAGGGAAAAGAGGTATATTATATAGATTATCTATGGAAAAACCTTGTTTAACATTATTATGTACCCCTTCGCAAAAGCAAACAGAAAGATGTCATCCGTTAGAAGAAAGACCTTTGACAATTAGAGAATATGCTAGAATTCAAACATTCGACGATAGTTATCAATTTATAGGAAGTATGAATTCACAATATAAACAAATAGGAAATGCTGTTCCCGTTGAACTAGCAAAATATATAGGTATCTCTTTATTACAACTATTATGATTTATGCATATTTATCAATAGTATTTTTTACAATTTTTTATAGATACTGTTGATAACAAATTATGTACTAGAAGTAGCATTTTCATATAAAACTCTTGTACTATACGATGAATTATTTATATATTCTATGTTTTCACTTTGGATAGGCAATGTTATTAAACAGTCTTTGATAGAACTAATAAAATTATTATAAATATCTATATTTTTGTTAAGAGGAAATGATATAGTAGGTTCTGTAATATCGCGAATAATATATGTATAAATATTTTTATTAGGTTTTCTATTTTTTTCTAATTTTATATATTTTATTTTTGTATAATTTTTATAAGAAAATCCTAATTCTTTTAAGTAATCTATAAACTCCTTTATATCATCGCAAGACAATTCGTTATCATTCTTACATAAAAATTCAAGATATGTAAATTTATATTTATAATTAAATTGATTATCTTTAATTATAGTTTCTTGATATACGATAATTATTTTGTGAATATAATTATATCGCCTTCTTATATCCTCAATAATTATATTAGAGGGATTTTTATTTCGTGGTCTTCTCTTGTTATGTTTTATATATTTATTATTTAATTCTAAATAACACCCAATAACAGGATGTATTGGACGATAAGGAAGTTTTTCTATATTATTAGGTTCTTTTTCAATATACTCTATATTACATAAAATCTTAATCTTGTAATTATAATTTATCATATTATGTATTATGTATTATTTATATTGTTTATATAATAGTATTTTACTTTATATTCATATTGATGAATAATTATTTACAATTATTAAGTACTGATTTGATTTGTACTGTTTTAGATAAAGTCGCAGATTTATATGAGGGAGATATTTCACGTATAGAAAAAAAAATAAATAGAATTCAAAATAAAATAGGGTTGTATCATAATAATAAGCGGTTATACAGAATATGGTTTCGTTTTTATGGATAGTATTTACAGTAGTTGCGAAAATAATACCCAGAAAGCCAAGAAAGCCGTTTTATATATCTTTTCAACTATGATAGTGTTATAGATTTCCATATCAGTAGTATCAATATCTCTAAGTTCCATAATAATTTTATAGAATTATTTATTACTCAATATATATAACATATCATTTTTATATATTTTTAGATATATTTACTATACTGTGAGATTTTTACAAATATTTAATAATTCAGTCCTATATTTATATCTATATCTACGAATTCTAAAAATTGGCTGTATTCTTTCAAGAGATGTAAAAGTATATATAATAATATCTACGTGCTTGTATCTTAATATAGTTTCTTCATAATAATTTATTATTTTTACATATCTTATCTCTGTATTATCGATAGATGAGAAACCAATTTTCTTTAATACTTCAATAAAATCTATGAATTCTTCAGAACTTAAATCACTTTCACTTTCACAATAAAATTCTAATGTTTTTCTTGTAAAATTATTTAATTTTTTATGAATAATTTTAATGCTCTTAATATATGGAAAAATACATAATATATATCCAAGAGTTAAATCAGGAGGACACTGAGAAACCTTTCTTCTATATCGCGTTTTCTTTTTACCAAGCCTTATATTTCTACCATTAAAAGATAAATTAGTTATATGAGTGCAGTCTATTTTTATTATATATTTAACCATTAATTATAATATATTATATAACTAATTTTTATATAATATACTAGTTCTATAATCAGAATTATTAGGTTTTATATCATAAGGAATATTTGGTGGGTCAATCTTCTCTTCAGAAATATATATATAATTAAGAATGTTTGTATGTTCATTCGTTTTATTAACATATCTAATAGTTTTAGTTTTAGTTTTAGTTTTAGTTTTAGTTTTATTTATTGGATATGGTAAAAATTTATATCTTTTTAATATTTTAATAAAGGTTATAAATTCAATATCATTTAATTCATTTTTAGAATCATATTCAAATTCTAATTTTTTACACGTAAAGCCTCTCCCGTTGCTGCCTCGTAAACGTTTATAAATTATTATTATACTATCAATATCTATACCAATTTCACAATTGAATTCATATATCAAGTCTTCTAATGTATCTTTAGGTATATTATTTTGTTTTATTATTCTATTATTATAGGCGAGTTCTCTCTCGCTTGTGCAACTTATTTTTATAATATATTTAACCATTATATATATATACTTGTGTATATTTACTTATATCCTCAATACTTATAAAAATATCAAAAATATATTTTGAGTACATAACTTTGTTTTTTTAGAAATTTCTAGAAAACTTTTGAAATATTAGAAAATAAAAAGTTATGTACTCAAAATTTATTTAAGTAATTTTTATAAATGTTTAGGATTAAAAACTCTAACATTAACTCTATCTATTTAATATGTAAATATTGTATGATAGATACGTTGCGAACGATAACCATAGTATATAAGGGACTAGGGCGATTATAGCGAATACCTGTGTATATTCGTAATAATTGCTTTGTACCATAAATTGTATTAAAGTTAATACGGCGAATATTAAACTCATAATGATTATTACCAGACCGTTGAATAGTCCGTTTTCTCCAAAAAACACAGGGATATATAAAAAGTTAAATATTAAAGCCAATGTAGGTATTATCCAATATTGTAAATCCTTATAATATACTACAGAAGCACATTTAGAAATACTATCGGGAATACATTTAGAATCATATAGAGCATAACTGTATATTCCACCAATTAGAAGATATAATATAGGCCATACTATACCAAATACATAATTTGGTGGATTATATTCTGGCTTCTTCAAATTTTTATATTTATCTTCACCCCATTTTTTACCATATATACCTCCAATAGCCATACCAATTATTAAGGGCGTAAATATTATAATAAATCGTATTATAGTAAATAAAATATCCACACTCGAATTATCTTCAAAACATATATTATTACCTAAACAACTTTTAGTTTTTCTCATCATATCTCTATATTTACAAATATTATTTTACTTTCTTTATAATAATATAGAGTATTCAATTATATGTCAAATAAAGAACCAGCAAAACCCAATCTTACAATTATGAATATACTAAATACAATTTCTACACTTAATAAGGTAGTACAAGATTTACAAAACTGTTTAATTAAAAACTGTAAAAATGAACAAGAAAATATGATGAAAAATAAAGATACTATTCATGTTAAGAAATTATTTCAAGATTTTATAACTCATAAAATATCTATGGAAGAATTCATAAAGAAAGGAAATCAATTAAATAAAAAATTGCTTAAATCTAAAGAAAATAAGGCAATTATTAAATGTCAACTTAATAAATGTCAGGATGAAACAACGCACGGTCTTAATGTTTCTATTGACAAAATTCTAGAGTTCGCTCCTAAGGATTCTATGGGTTATAAATTCGCAATATATTATAATAAAAATATGCGTAATAAAAAACTAACGCAAGCAATGATAAAAACTATACATATAAAAATTGAAGAAGTTAACGCCGAAATGCAAAAGAAATTACAAGACATTAAAACAAATAATCAAAAAAAGAAAGTATAGTATATTTTGACTATCAATAATAAAAAAATGACACATATATATTAGTTATTTAACATAAATTAATAATGGATATCTCTAAACATTTTAAGTATTTTTATGATCTTAATGAAGATTTACAAACCCTCATCTTATCTAAAATAAGGAATCCTATTAACAAAGATTTAGAAGCCGATATAATTGATTATAAGGATGTCAAAGAGACTATTATAGCCGAATACGAAAAGATGGGATATGATTACGATATTGATGGAATGTTTTATATATATTATCAAATTGAAAACGATTTAATCAGATTCTTTAATGACGATGTCGCTACTATGGATTTAATAACCGAAAATAATATTAAAAAATTAGAGAGGATTCTATCTATCAAAAATAAAAAAAATGCTATCGATAGTTTAATGAATGCTAAGGATAATTTAAATGTTATTTCGCGTATTAATATTCTTATAGGAGCACTTACACGCAAAGAACGCGAACAATTCCTAAAAATATTCCCATATTCTCCAATATAATTATTATATTCATCTGTAATGATTTATAATATTATCGTGTTGTTATTTTTACTGATGTCTTTTATTAGTTTTTCAAGTTCTTCAATGTCTTCTGTGGTTGCTTCGGTATCCTTGTTATTTGAGAGATACACGATATTATCAAAATATTCCAAGAGAATATAATATGTATAAATGCGATATAATTCTTCTTCATTTTTATTATTGAATATGTACGCTGTATTTTCAGCACCATATTCTGAGATTACCCTTGCTATTATCTTGAATATTCCATATTCCTCTACAAAATGACGACATACATAATAATCAAATATATACCATGCGAGCATATCAATAACATCGTGCTTATTTTTCTCATATATAGAGAATTGTTCGTCTGTTAGTCTATATTTAAACGGTATTACCACACCGTGATTATTAAATATAATAGACGCGACCAATGTATTCATATCGGCGGCTGTGGCCTCTGTATTAGTTTTCAAATAGTTTATATAGTAATCGCTTTGTAGGTCAATAAATTCGGGTATCAAATATTCGTCGTTTAGCATTTTGTTAAAACAGGTATCCATTAGTAAATGATAATAATAATATATAAAATAAATAATCAATTTTTTATTATTCCAGCATATAGTATAAAAACTATAAACTGGATATGTCTAAGACTTGCTAAATGTGTAAAAACAACAGGTTTGAATGATATAAAAAATTGACTATAATAATCCATAATACATATATTATGAACAATCAAGAGAAAGGTCTAGTATATGAAAAATATGTTAGGAATTTTATTATAAAGAAGCTTGGTATAAATGCTTATCTGTGGAATGAATGTCCGGAAAACATATTGATATCTTGCAATCTTATACAATCTCATAATCATATGAGACATATGAGATTATCAAGAAAAAATATTAATGAAGGTTATTTGCACAATCATAAAGATATAGGAATTGATATAGTACAAATTGAAAATGATAAATGCACGATAGTTCAATGTAAGAATGGATATAATAATGGATTATGCGTAGATGATATATCTGGGATTATGATGCGTTGTGCTTTTAATAGAGATGTTAATACATTTATTTACTATACATCATTCTTATCCAGAAATATCCTATATACTGCTAATATTAGCTCTTATGTAGTTCATATTAATTGTTCCAATAGAATAGATCATACATTATTTGAGACATATGAAACATCTGAAACATCTAATAATAAGATTTATTTTGTTAAGTTGCCTTATGAAAATGGTAATCTTGATAATCCTGATAAAGAAGATATTAAAACTGAAATAGTTCCTTATTCTTATCAAACAGAAGCCGTAAATAAGTTTAAAGAACATTATGATACTAATAATAGAGGCATTTTATCTCTTCCTTGTGGTTGTGGTAAGACATATACAGGCTATTTAATTTCCAATAATTATAAACACATCATTATTATATCACCATTAAGAGAGTTCGCTAGTCAAAACTTAAATAGATTTATTGAGTATGGTTATGATAAGAAAAATATATTATTGGTTGATACAGACGGTAATAGAGATATTAATAGTATCAAGGAGTTTATCAAAGAGCATAATAATCTCGCGATATCTTGTACTTACAATTCTATGGATTTGATTTCAGAATGTTTGGATATGTTTAAGGATGCTTTGTTTATTATAGATGAGTTT
>Ga0102829_1000117_pt1 | contig 24034 bp, 28 predicted proteins | sample ColrivemetaGS575_FD_84510 | JGI IMG/M metagenome (GOLD analysis project Ga0102829, IMG submission 84510) | Estuarine microbial communities from the Columbia River estuary - Freshwater metaG S.575 | ecosystem: Environmental > Aquatic > Marine > Intertidal zone > Estuary | place: USA: Columbia... | reverse complement strand
TACAATTATGAGTCAGATTCTGGTTTTGATTTACATTCAGTAGAAGAAGTTATTGTAGAACCTCTTGGTAGATCGATAGTTCCCACAGGTTTAGTTTTTGGTATACCAGAAGAATATGAAATCCAAATAAGACCCAAAAGTGGATTAGCATTAAAACAAGGATTAACCGTTTTAAATACACCAGGGACTGTAGACGCAGGATATGATGGAGAAATAAAAGTAATCATATTTAACACAACTAATAAACCAATAACAATTAATAAAGGAATGAAAGTAGGCCAAGCTGTCTTATGTCCAGTTGTTTGTGGAAAATATGTTGAAATTGAAATGGTTCAAAATATTGAAAAAAGAGAACGTGGTATTAATGGATTTGGAAGTACAGGAATATTTTAAAAAAAAATAATATGGGAAAGTATTACGAAAATTTAAATGACTTGATTGACTTAATTAAAAAATTAGAAAAAAATCATACTTTGGCTGAATTAATATTAGAATGTATTATAATTACAAAATTAAATCCCGAAAAATCCCCCCACGAAATTATTAAAGAAGCAAAGAAAAAATGGTATAAATAATGTTAACAATAGGATACTCAACAAGAAAACCAAACCCTGAATTTACAGAATACTTAAAGAAAAGTTCTGGAGTTAAAAAAATTAATGTAATTGAAAAAGTTAATAACGGTGAGAAATCTTTATCTCAAGTTTATAACGAAATTCTATCTGAATCAGAAACTGACATAGTTGTATTTTGTCATGACGACATTTACTTCGATACGACAGGTTGGTACCATAAATTAATGAAACACTTTGATAAAAGTGATTTTGGTATCATAGGTATGGCAGGCACAACCAACATGCCATCAAGTGGTCAATGGTGGGAAGACAAAAGAAAGATGATTGGTATTGTGAACCACGAACACGAAGGTAAAAAATGGGTTTCAAAATATGCTGGCGAATTAAATAACAACATTAAGGAAACAGTAATGGTTGATGGTCTATTCTTTGCGGTTAGTAAAGAAAGATTAAAATCAGACTTTGTTGAAGAGTTTCAAGGATTCCATTTTTATGATGTTGCATTTTGTTTTGAGAATTTCCTTAAAGGTGTTAAAGTTGGTGTTATCACTAACATTAGAATTACACACAAATCCATTGGTCAAACAAACCAACAATGGGAAGATAACAAACAATTATTTGCCAACAAATATTCCGAATATTTGCCAGCAAAAGTTCCTTTTGATAAAAACAAAAAATTAAAAATATTAATATCTTGTTTATTCTTCAGAACTTTAACAGGTTCAGAATTATATGTTTACGAACTTGCCAAAGGATTAAAATCACTTGGTCATAGTGTTACGGTACTTTCTCAAATAGGAGGACCATTGACTGATATGGCTAAGAAATTAGGTATTAGATGTGTCACATTTGAACAAGCTCCAGGATTTAAACTTGGTGATGGTAAATGGGAATTCAATTCACCAGAGGGGTTTAAACCATCAACTGAGAATGTTTTATACAGAATATCTGAAGTTGATTTTGATATCATCCATATGCAACATAAACCTGTTGCGGAAAGAATGATTCAATTTTATCCTGAAATAGATAAAGTATATTCCATACACTCAGAAGTTATTGAATTAGAAGACCCAATCAAACACAAATCAATTAAAAAATATATTGCAATTAGACCTGAGATTAAGGATTACATTGTAACAAAATTTGAAATACCCGAAGAAGAAGTTGAAATAATTTATAACCCTGTTGATAATGAAAAATTTAAACCAATTCAATCTGAGGTTAAAGATGCCGTTTTGTTCGTTGGTACTATAGATTATTTACGAAGAGAAACCATAATGGATTTAATTGACTACACAAAAGATAACAATAAAGAGTTATGGTTAATGGGTGAGGACAAACAAAATTACTTACAAAGTATTTTAACCCAAGAACACGTTAAACATTTTGAGGCTGGTTGGAACGTTGAAAAATTAATTAACCAATGTACAGAAACTGCGGGTATTCAATTAGGAAGAACTACAATTGAAAGTTGGTTATGTGGAAAACCAAGTTGGATTTACAAAGTTAATTCTTTGGGTAGTATCGAATCTAAAGAGAAAATTGATGTTCCTTCAGATTTGGAAAAATATTATTCTAAAAATGTCGTAGAACAAATAAAGGAAGAATATAATAAAGTTTTATCATGATAATATTAACCACGGCCTATAACTGTGAGAACTATATTGAAAAATGTCTTTATAGTTTAATGAGTCAAAAATATAAAGATTTTACTTGCTACATTACTGATGATATGTCAACAGACCATACAGTCAATAAAATTAAAGAAATTATTAAAGACGATAAAAGATTTATCTTAATTGAAAACCACATAAAGTTATACCAAGGGGGTAACTATGACCAAATAATTAGATGGAGATCCATTCCTGGAGATGAAATTTGTGTAGAGGTTGATGGGGATGATTGGTTACCTAACTCAAATTGCTTATCTAAAATTAATGATGTATATCAAGACCCAAACATTTGGATGACTAGTGGGTCTTTTAAGTATAGTGACGGAAGACCAGGATTTAACAAACCAATAACTTCAACAGATAATATTAGAAAATCCAATTTTACACTTTCTCATATGAGAACTTGGAAGTCTTGGTTATGGAAAAAAATAGAAGAAAAAGATTTAAAAGATAATGAAGGAAAATACTATAGTGTTGCTGGAGATTTATCTTTTATGTGGCCAATGATTGAAATGTGTGGGTTAGAACACTTTAAATTTATTGAAGATGCGTTATACATATACAATGAGTCTAACCCAATTAATGACCATAAAGTAGATATAAATAAAGTTAGATATACACACGATTTAATATCAAATAAAACACAATATAAAAAATTAACAAATGTCGATTAAAAAACCAATAGACCTCGTAACTCCATTTAGATTTGATTTGGTCTTAAAGTATCTTTATGCCAAATCAATTGTAAAAGGATATAAAACAGATTTCTTTAAAGAAATGTATAAAGAACACCTAAGACTATGGAATGGTTTTAGAGAATACGATAATCCAAATAAATGTACTTTTGAAGCATTCGATGATGAATTTAAATCTATAATTAAATCCATTCAAGAAGGAGGATTTAATCCTGAAATTTCTAAAATACCTATGTTAGAAGATAAATATCTTGTTAATGGTGCTCACAGAGTTGCCGCAGCATTAGCCTGTGATAAAGAAGTTGAAACTAGAGAGGCAAATATGCCACATGACGGTCAAAAAAATTGTAGTTGGAATGACCATTTTGAGGTAATAGGATTACCTCAACGATATGCTAATGAAGTTGCAATTGAATATGCTAAGTTAAAAAAAGACACGTATGTTGTAACTTTATTCCCATCAGCTAAAGGTGATTTTAAATCAACAATTGATGTTATTAACAAATATGGGAAATTAATTTACTATAGAAAAGTTGAATTAAATAAAAACGGACCTCTTAATTTAATGAGAGAGTTTTATATTGGTGAAGGTTGGGCTGGTGGTCCTCACGACAACTATCATGGATTCAGAATGAAAGAAGGTTTATGTTATACTACTGATGCACCAACATATGTATTTTTGGCAGAATTTACAGATTTCGAAGTTACAAAATCAGTTAAAAATGATATCAGAAATAAACATGGAGTTGGTAACCATTCGGTACATGTGAATGACACCCATGAACAAACACTAAGATTGGCTAGAATATTATTCAATGACAATAGTATTCATCATTTGAATAACACACCAACAATTCATTATTCAAAATTTGAAAATTGTATCAATAGATTTAAAACTTTTATTGAAAATAACAATTTAGATATTGACGATTACTGTATTGCTGGCAGTTCTCCATTATCATCTTATGGATTAAGAGAAGGAGATGATTTGGATTATATCCATCTTAACCCAATTACAATTCAAGATGAACAAGATTTAATACATAGTCACAATGAATATGGTAAAGATTTATATGAACCAAGTTATGATGAAATAATATTAAATCCTGATAATCATTTCTATTCAAGAGGAGTTAAATTTGCATCTTTAGATGTTATTAAAAAAATGAAGCAAAAAAGAAATGAACCAAAAGACATAAACGATATCGAATTAATTAATAGTGTTTTATGATAAAAATATATTTTGCACCAACTCCATGGGCTTCTAGTTCACAAGTATTGGAAGATTATAGATTTCAAACACCAAATAATAGTGGGATTTGGGAAGACATTGTTGCAACAACAAATTTAGAAGAAGCTGAATATCTTGTAATTCAAGATGAGACAAGTGATAAATCCCTTTACGATAAATTTCCACCCAACAAAAGATTATATTTTAATAGAGAAGCTCTTTCAGTTGGTATTTTAAATAATCATCCCATAGAAAATTATAAAAGGTTTTCTTTTTGGGATGGAAGTGGGTACTTACCAACAAGATGGTGGTATGGTCCAAATTGGTCAAGTGGTGGAATTAACTTAGATTACAATAAATTAGTAAATTTAGATATGCCTGAAAAAACTAAAAATCTTTCATGTATATTATCAAATAAAACAATGAATGATGGACATAATTTAAGAAAAAAATTCGCCGAAGAATTTTTAAAATCTTATCATTTTGATTTATTTGGTTCTGTAAGTTTTGCAAATTCTAATTTACCCGATAATAATAAATTCAATACTATCAAAAATTACAAATATTGTTTAGGGTTTGATAATCAAGATTTTATTAAAGATTTCTTTGGGACACCTTTTACCGATTCAATTTTATCTTGGACAGTACCTGTTTTTTGGTGTGGTACCGATTTAAAAAGATATTTTCCTGAGAAGTCATTTATACAAATTGATATAAGAAAAGAAAACGAAATTGATAGATTAGTTGAAATTCTTAATAACGATGATTATGAATCAAGAATTCCAGCATTAACAGAAGCAAGAAATTTAATTTTAAACAAATATAATTTTTGGCCTACGATTAAAAAAGTTATAGATAGTGAATAAATTAAATGTATACATTTCAACATGCGATAGTAATCTATTCATCATAAAATATTTTCAACATTTTTTTAACAAATATTGGAGTAAAGATATCAATGTTAAAATTTTAGGTTTTACTCCACCCAATTTTAAATTGGAAAATAACTTTGAATTTATTTCAATGGGAAAAGAACAGGTAGGTGGAGCAAAAGGTTGGACAAATTATTTAATTGATTTTTTCTCAAGTATTAAAGATGAACATTATGTTTTTGGATTAGATGATTTTATGATATCTCGACCTGTAGACATTGAAGTTTTTGAAACTTGTTTGGGTTTATTAGATGAAAACGTAGGTAGGATTGATTTACAACCTTCTTTACAGTATGCTCGTGGTAGTAATTTTGTAAAACCATACACCGAAAAAAATGGTATTAAATTCTTATCTCTTGTTGATTCTGGTCGAGGTACAAATTTATACCAAAACGCAGCGGCTTTTTCAATATGGAATCGTGAATGGTTTTTAAAAAATATTAGAAGAGATTGGTCTCCTTGGGATTGGGAAATAACAGGAAGTATGAGTTTGGCGGATGGTGATGGATATGATGTCATCGGTTCAGTTGATAGATGGGCAATTAAAAAATTGGAGGTTTTGAGTAGTCAATGGCCTGGAATTATAAATGTTAGAGGTATTAGAGAAGAAGATATAGAAGAGATGAAAAAATTACAATCCGAAGATGATAGAGTAAAAAGTTTTACTCCGATAATGGACGATATATGGTATTACAATGTTCTTGGCGGATGGGAAAATGTGATACTTGGCAAATAAAAAATTAAAACAAAATGAAAAAATATAATTTAAAAAACAAATTAGTTTTAGTAACTGGTGGTTCAGGTTTTTTAGGAAAACCTCTAATAAAAGAATTACTTAATTTAGGTGCAAATGTACGCACAATTGCAAGAAATGAGGGTAAATTAATTGAACTAAAATCAGAATTCCCTGACGTTGAAATTTTAACGGGAGATATTTCTGACCCATTTGATACAAAGCAAGCTATGAAAGATGTTAAAGCTGTTTTTCATTTGGCAGCATCAAAACATGTTGGTTTAGCAGAAAAACAAGTTAGAGAGTGCATTAAATCTAACACAATAGGTACTATGAATCTATTAGACTGTTCTTTGAATGAAGACTTAGAATTCTTTATTAGTATCTCAACGGATAAAGCTGCTCAAGTTGTTGGTGTTTATGGCGCCAGTAAATTATTAATGGAAAGACTTTGTTTACAGTATCAAGAATTAAATTCTAAGTGTGACTACAGAATAGTAAGATATGGTAATGTTCTTTATTCTACAGGTTCTGTATTATGTAAATGGAAAGAACTAATACAAAATGATAAACCTGTAATAGTAACTGAACCTAAAGCTACAAGATTTTTTTGGACAGTTGACCAAGCGATTGATTTGATTTTTAATTGTTTGGAGAATTGTGACTCAACAAAGCCATATGTTCCCGATATGAAATCAATGAGTATTGAAAATTTACTTGAGGCGATGTATCAAAAGTACGGTCAAAAAAATGCGGAACAAAAAATAAAAGTTATTGGCCTTCAACCAGGTGAAAATTTTCATGAAAAAATTTTAGAAGATGGTCCATTTTCATCTGAGGTCGAGGAATTTACCATAGATGAAATCAAAGAATTGATTTAATCTGAAATGATTTACTTAAAACTATAATACGTTAATTTTTTAATATGAAATATAAAATACCACAATTCCAACCTTTTTTGGATAATAGAGAATACGAGGCAATCAAATCTTGTTTTGATTTAAACTGGGTAACCGAGGGACCTAAATCAAAAGAATTTGTTGATAAACTATGTAAAATGATGAATGTAAAATATGGTGTATTGGCACCTAATGGTACGTTATCTCTCTATATGGCTTTAAAAGTTTTAGGTATTGGAAAAGGAGACGAAGTAATTGTTCCAAATTTTACATTTATCGCATCAGCGAATGCTATTGATATGGTGGGAGCAAAACCTGTATTTTGTGACATTCAAGAATCAGATTTACATATCGACATTAAAAAAGCGGAAAAATTAATAACATGTAGAACAAAGGCAATTATGCCTGTTCACATTTATGGAATGGCCTGTAACATGGATGAAGTTATTGAATTTGCCAAAAAACACAAATTAAAAGTTGTGGAAGACGCCGCTCAAGCTGTTGGCGTAAATTGGAATGGAAAACAAGCAGGTACCTTTGGTGATATTGGAAGTTTTTCATTTTTTGCAGATAAAACTTTAACAACTGGCGAAGGAGGTTTAGTAGTGACTGATAATGAAGAATTATACAATAAACTTTTGTACATCAGAAATCAAGGAAGACTTAATCGAGGAAGTTTTATACATCCAGAAATTGGATACAACTTTAGAATGACCGATTTACAAACTTCAATAGGATTAGTCCAACTTGAAAAATTCCCTTACATTGTTGAAAAAAAGGCTGAAATTTTAGCTAGATATAAAAAATATTTAAACCCAAATTTAAGGATTATTGAACCTAACCCAAATTCATCTCACATCCCATTCAGAGTTTGTATTTTAATTCCTGGAGGAAGTCAAAAGCTTATGGAATATATGAGTGAAAATGAAATTGAAACTAGAACTTTCTTTTATCCTTTACATAAACAACCTTGTTATGAAGAAAAATCATTTTGGAAAATATTCAAGAAAAAAACAAATTTTGATGTATCTGAAAAAATGTATAATGAGGGTGTTTGTCTTCCATCTTGGGTTGGAATTAGTGAAGAAGACATAAAATATATTTGTGATAAAATTAATGAATTTAAATTATGAAATTAGAATTTAGTAAAGTTTTTGGTAAAGATGTTGCAATAATTGAACCTCCGATTCATAGAGATTTTAGAGGGGAGTATACTGAAACATGGAACATAGAAAATTATAAAGTATTAGGTCCTGATGGAAATGGTGTTGAATGGAAACAAGATGATATTAGCGTTTCATGGAGAAACACTTTAAGAGGGTTCCATGGTGACGAAAGAACATGGAAACTTATATCCTGTTTACAAGGTCATTTATACCAAGTCATTGTGGACATGAGACCAGATAGTCCAACATATTTAAAATGGGAGTCATTTACTTTAAATGATAAAAATAGATTACAAATTTTAATTCCACCTATGTTTGGAAACGCTCATTTAGTAATGAGTGATATCGCAACATTCCATTATAAACAATCAACATTATATGAGGGACAAGGAAAACAATTTACAATAAAATGGGATGACCCAAAGATTGGAGCGTTTTGGCCAATAACAAATCCAATATTATCTGAACGTGATATAAATGTAAAATACCTATGAAAAAAATATTAGTAACTGGTGGTGCCGGATATATCGGCAGTGTTCTAGTACCTAAATTATTAGAGAAAGGATATCAAGTATGTGTCTATGATAGTCTATTGTTTGGTGGAAATAGTTTATTCGGATGTTTTATTAATCCAAATTTTAGTTTTGTTGAAGGGGATATTAGAGACACAGAAAAATTAAAAAAATCTATGGATGGTGTAGATGTTATTATACATCTTGCAGCTATTGTAGGATATCCTGCTTGTCAAAAAAATCCAGAACTAACAAAAGAAATTAATTTAGAAGCAACAAAAAGACTCGTTGATTCTGTGAAACCAAATCAATACGTTTTATTTGGTTCAACAGGAAGTAACTATGGAGCCGTTAAGGATGGTTTTTGTACTGAAGAGACCCCATTAAATCCGTTAAGTTTATATGGTGAAACAAAAACAGAAGCCGAAAAATACCTAATACAAAATTGTAATTCAACGGCATACAGATTTGCAACCGCATTTGGTTTATCTCCAAGACTTAGATTAGATTTATTGGTTAATGATTTTGTTAATAAGGCGGTCAATCAAAAGTATATTGTTGTTTATGAGTCTCATTTTATGAGAACTTTTATTCACGTAAATGACATTGCTCGTTCTTTTATTTTCGCAATTGAAAATGAAGAAAAAATGAGAGGTCAGGTTTATAATGTTGGTGGAAACAATATGAACTATAGTAAAAGAGATATTTGTGATTTAATACAGAAAAAAAACAATTATTACTTACATCTTGCAGATATAAGTGAAGATGCCGATAAAAGAGATTATGTTGTTTCCTATGACAAGATTAAGAAATTAGGATTTGAAACAACTATAAGTATAGAAAAAGGAATTGATGAATTAGTGAAAGGTATCAAATGTATAAAATCAAACGACCCATATTCTAACGTATAATATTATGTATTCAGAAAAACTTTCAACCTATTATGATAATTTATATTCCCAAAAAGATTATAAATCAGAATGTGATTTAATTATAAAATATTCAAAAACGAAAGATGCTCTTTTAGATATTGGATGTGGTACTATGACCCATAGTATTATTTTATCAGATTTTTTTAAAGATGTTTTATCAACGGACTTATCAGCACCAATGATTAATGTTGGTATTAAAAAAATAACTGAAAAAGGAATTAATAATGTAACAACATTTAACGGACCAATTTCTGATCTTAAATTAAACACACCGTTTAATACAATTATTTCTATGTTTAATGTGGTCAACCATATTAATACTGTAAATAACCTTATATCATATTTTAAAACCGTGTCAAATCTTTTATCAAAAGATGGGGTTTTTATATTTGATTGTTGGAACGGAACAGCATGTAGAATCAACCCTCCAAAAGAAATTATGGAAAAAAGTATTTCTCACGATTTTTATACAATTTTAACTAAAACAAAAACCGAAACTAATCTTTTTGAATCTTGGTCACTAATGAATACCGATGTTAACCTATATTTTGAAAGTGAATTGGTTGACAATTTTTCATTTAGTCTCCTACAAAAATTATGGACCCCTGATGTATTAAAAGATATCTGCGAAATGTGCGGACTTTCCGTTGTTAAAATAATACCATATTTTGATGATTCTATTTTAGCAAATGAAAAAGACTACAGATTAACTTTTATTTGTGAAAAATTAAATTAAATGAAATACAATGAAGAAAATAGTAGTGTTAGGTGGTGGGGGATTCATAGGAGGACATTTATCTAAAAGACTAAAAGAAGAAGGTAATCATGTTAGAATTTGTGACATTAAAAAACACCAATACTTCTATCAAGATGAAATATGTGATGAATTTATATTAGGGGATTTAACAGACCCTAAGGTCGTAGATTTGGTCATTGAAGAAGGAGTTGATGAAGTATATCAATTGGCTGCCAGCATCAGTAAAAACGACTCAATTTTAATTCATAACTCAGTGACAATTAATCTAAACGTATTTAAAGAATGTGTTAAGAAAAAAGTTAAAAAGGTACTCTACTCTTCTTCAGATTGTGAGGAAAATTCCGAATACGGATGGGAAAAATTATTCTCTGAAAAAATGTTTTTATCATACCATAAAAATTATGGGTTGAATGTTAGAATTGCAAGACTTCATAACATATTTGGACCTCAAGGTGATTGGAAAGTGGATAGAGAAAAGTTACCAACAGCAATTTGCAAAAAAGTTATAGAATCTAAAAATAAAGATGTTATCGAGGTGTGGGGTAATGGTCAACAAACTACATCATTCCTTTATGTTGATGAATGTGTTGAGGAGGTTTTAAAATTAATGGAAAGTGATTTTACAGGACCTGTCAATATTGGTAGTGAAGAAATGGTTACAATTAATCAATTGGCTGAATTAGTAATTCAAATTTCAAGAAAAGATTTATCTATCAAAAATATTGATGGAGATAAGTTTACTAAAAAATATGGTGTAAAATCAAGAAACTCAGATAACAAACTTTATCGGGAGAAAATTGGGTTGGAAGTTAGTCAACCTTTATCTGTTGGAATAACAAAAACATTTATTTGGATAAAATCACAGATAGACACTTTTGAAAAAGAAACTCTATGGATATATGAAAGTCCTGATGGAGGAAAAACCACTTATAAAAGAGAACCACTCAAAATAGAAAGAATTAAAATAAACTAATATGATTACAATACCGGTAAGTGTTGGAGAATTAATTGATAAATTATCAATTCTTCACGTAAAACGATTAAAAATTTCTAATGAGGAAAAATTAGAGTATGTTAATAAAGAATTTGAACTATTATATAACATATCATCTTATTACTTAAATAATCAAGAAATTGAAAACTTATATCATCAATTAGTTGAAATTAATAAAAAATTATGGGATATAGAAGATAAACTCAGGGTTATTGAATCTGAAAATAATTTTGACTCAACATTTATAGAATTAGCAAGAAAAGTATACTTCACAAATGATGAAAGGTTTAGATTAAAAAATGAAATTAATTTAATTACTTCATCTGAAATTAGAGAAATGAAAGACTACAAAAAATATTAAATTTTAAAACCACCTAATGGGAAAAATAACAAGAAGAAATAGTTCATCACAAATACCAAATGAAGAAGGTAAAATTGTAAAAACCAAAAAACAATTAATTTGTTCAATAATAAAAAGGAAAACTAAACAAAAGTTTTTATCTGAAAGTCAAAAAGAATACTACGAAAAATTAATTTCAAATCAAATTACAATATGTTCAGGGCCAGCAGGAGTTGGTAAAAGTTTTATCGCAATGAAATGTGCGATAGATTTATTATCTGACCCTCAAAATTCATATGAAAAAATTATTATTGTAAGACCAGCGGTTGAAGCAGAAGAAAAACTTGGTTCTTTACCAGGTAATGTTGAAGAAAAATTGGACCCTTATATCTTTCCATCATATTATCTGTTAAATAAAATTATTGGAAAAGAAACGAGAGAACAATTAAAAGAGATTGAGGCTATTGAAATTTTTGCTTTGGCTTATATGAGAGGTATGAATATTGATAATTCAATTCTTATATTTGAAGAAGCTCAAAATTCAACTCCAAGTCAAATGAAATTATTAGTAACAAGAATTGGTTTTAATTCTAAATTTTTTATTTCAGGTGATTTAGAACAATTTGATAGACATAAAGATAAAACACAAACAGGACTTTGGGACGCTATGAAAAAATTTAGAGAATTACCAAGTATTGGTGTTCATGAGTTTGGAGAAAATGATATTGTTAGAAATCCTTTAATAACACAAATTTTAAAAAGATACGAAGAATGAGAATTGGTATAGAAATTAATGGAGTTTTAAGGGACACTTTAAAAAAAATCCAACAAGAATACGAAAAATGGTATCTTAATGAAAATTGGAAAGAAATGGAATTTATTGAAAATGAAAAAGACATTGATAGAAAAGTTATATCAGATGTTACGTCATTAGATTTGAAAAAACATCTAGAATTTAAAAATGAAGATGAAATATATGACTTTCTTTATAAGGAACATACTATGGAAATTTTTGGTCACGCCAGTTCTGTTGAATACAATAGTGTAAATGATTTAAATGATTTTTATGTTGATATGAGAGATAACCATGAAATTATTATTGTTTCTGACGAAATAGGAAAATCAAAACCAGCATCATTATTTTTTTTAGCTAAGTTTGGATGTCTATTAGAACAAGTTAAATTTTATAGTGAAAGTACAATTAATTCTCTTTGGGATTCTGTAGATGTTTTACTTACTGCGAATCCTAATTTATTATTAAAACATCCTGATAATAAAGTTGTTATAAAATATAACACATTTTATAATTCGGATATAAAAACTGAGAACTCAATTTCTACATTGAAAGAACTCAAAACTAAAATAGAAAATTTAAATGATTAGCTTACTTGGAGAAAATTATTATGTGGACTTAGATGAACTTGAATCTTATATTGATATGACTAATGAAGTTTCAGTGGAACCAACAAGTGGCTCTACTGAAATGAGAATCAATATAATTAAATTTGAAATGGTTAAAATGTTAATGGAAGTAGTACTAAGTGAAAACGAAGAATTAGATGAAAAATTAGGGATAAAATCAGCATCCAAAACAACTATACCGTTTAGACTAGCGTTCAATAGTTTATTAAATAAAAAACTTATCAATCATTATTAATATGGGAAATTTAGCAACAGACAAAATTCAAGAGTCTATAAAAACATTAAGAAATAAAAAATCAAGAATTTATTTATTCACACAAGATACTAAAGGAAATGCAAAAGCGTCTATAAAATACATTTATGACATTGCGTTAACTCTAAAAAGAAATGGATTTAATCCAATAATTTTACATGAAAAAAATGATTATACTGGTGTAGAATCTTGGATGGGTAAAGAGTATATGGAAGAATTACCTCACAAATCAATTGAAGGACAAGATTTAGAAATCAGTCCTGAAGATTTTTTTGTTTTACCTGAAATATTTGGGTATATAATGGACCAAATAAAACAATTACCATGTGCTAAAATTGTGTTAACACAATCTTACGCTTACATGTTAGAAACATTACAACCTGGTCAAACATGGGCACAATTTGGATTCTTAAAATGTATTACAACATCGAATAAACAAAAAGAATATGTTGAAAGAATAATGAGACAATCTTCTTTTGATATTCTACCACCTTACATATCTGAGAGTTATGTGCCAAGAAACTTACCTGCAATGCCAATTGTCGCAATTCATACAAGAGAACAAAGTGATGCAATTAATTTAATAAAATCTTTTTATCTTAAATTTCCACAATACAGATGGTTTACATTTAGAGATATGAGAGGGTTATCTGAAAAAGAATTTTCAAAGGCTTTAAAAGAATGTTTCTTAAGTGTTTGGATTGACGATAAAAGTGGATTTGGAACTTTCCCGTTAGAATCAATGTCATGTAATGTACCATGTTTAGGTAAAATACCTGATTTGTCACCAGAATGGATGACTGAAGATAATGGTATTTGGGTAACTGATTTAACTATGATGACAGATTATATTGCAGATTTCATACAAAATTGGTTGGAGGATAATATTAAACCAGATCTTTTTGAAAATATGAAAACTACTGCCAAACAATTTAGCGATAAACAAGAATTTGAATCAAAAGTAATCTCTTTATTTGAAGGATATTTAAATACCAGAGCTGATTCATTTGAACAACAAATATCAAAAACAGAAGAATAATATGAATAACAAATTATCAATATCGGTTATATTACCTTTAAAATCATCCAAAGCAAGAAATTTTGATGAGTACTTTGAAAAGGCAATTACTTCACTAAAAAACCAAAAAACTCAAATTGAGGAACTTGTAATAGTTCATTCTCAAGAAGAAAGTTTAGTAACATTATTAGGGTCATATGACTTTGGTAATTTAAATGTAACTAAATTAATTTGGGATAAAGAACCGAATTATTCTGAACAGATTAATTACGGTATAAAAGAAGCTAAAGGAACTTGGATTTCTATTTTTGAATTTGATGATGAATATGCATCAATATGGTTTAAAAATGTTTCAACATATATTCAAGCTTATCCTGATGTTCAAGTATTCCTACCAGTTGTTGTAGATACAGACGAAAAAGGGGGGTTTGTAGGATTTACAAATGAAGCAACATTTGCGGCAAATTTCTCACAAGAAATGGGTTATTTAACTAATGAAACATTACAAGACTATCAAAATTTCCAAACAGCAGGTTCTGTAATTAAAAAATCTGTTATTGAAGATTTTGGTGGATTTAAGGGATCAATCAAACTTACATTTGTATATGAATTTTTATTAAGATTAACTTATAATTCAGTATCAATTATGACAATTCCAAGATTGGCATACAAACATACTAACTTAAGAGAAGGTTCAATATTTTGGAATTATAAAAATAGTGAACCAAAGATGTTAGAAGATGAAGTTAAATTTTGGGTGGCGACTGCAAAAAAAGAATATTTTTTTACTGACGATAGAGTCATAAAATACCAATCACAAAATGTATAATGATAGAAACACTATCTGCAGTTACAGAAGTACTGTCTGCTGCAACAGAAGATGTTTCTTCAAAAAAAAGAGGAAGAAAAGCAGTTAAAGAAAATTATTTTGATGTTAGAGAAGAAACTGCAGTAAGAAATTTTTTACTTGCGGAATCTTCATATGACAAAAATAAAATTTATAATCAATTTTTAAAAGCTCCTCTTGATAAGATGATTTCATCAATTATTAGACGATATAAATTGTATCGTAAAGATATGGATTTTAATGAAATTCATACTGATACTCATTCATTTTTAATGACTAAGGTTGATAAATTTAAGCCAGATAAAAATAAAAAAGCTTATTCTTATTTTGGAACTATTTGTAAAAATTATTTAATGGGTCAAATCATTAAAGACCAAAAAGAAACAAATAGAAAAATATCATATGAAGATATATCATCAAGTTTAGAACAAAGACCTGATATGAGTTATAGAATTGACGATGATATTATTGAGAGTGACGCCATTATTATAAAATATTTACAAGAACTAAAAGACTTTATTGATTCTGAAAATCTTAATGAAAATGAAAAAAAATTAGGTTATGCGTTAATTGATTTATTTGATAATTATCAAACTATATTTTCAGGAGCAGATAATAATAAATTTAATAAAAATGTTATTTTGTTGTCCCTTAGAGAAATGACTAATTTAAGTACTAAAGAAATTAGAAGTTCAATCAAAAGATTTAAAAAATTATATATTGTGATTCAAACTAGAATGAAAAATTAATAAAAAAGTATTTATCAGTATGCCTAGACCACAAAGAAAAGAAATTAATTTTAGTAAAGAGTCCATCTTATCACTCATGCAAGAAATCTATAATGAGTTAGTGGAACAAAGAAATACTGCAATAAGGATTCAAAATAAAATGTTAGCAATGTTAAAAGACCCTGAAGACATGACAACAATTGGTCCAGTGATTGAAAAACAACAAAAAATTGTAAATGATTGTGTTGAAAAAAAATTAAGTCTTTCCAAACTTCAATCAGGAATTTGGGAAAAATCAAATACAAATACCGAATCTTTTACATTATCTGACTTGGATGATGATTTAATTCAAAATTTAATTGATAAAGATGTATCTAAAGAAGAAAATTATAAATTAAAGTAAAATGGCATCACCAGATATATCTCAAGGATTTAAAGATGTGGGTAATCAAATAGATGCTATTAAAGTTTATAACGCCACTAATCAAGCAGAAAAGAGTATTTTAAATAAGGCAGGAAATTCCACATCACAAGCTGCATCAAAAATTTCGAAAGGATTAACTAGTATTGCAGATAAACAAAAAAGATTTGAAAGAGATGCTCCAACATCTATGGATGAACTTTTAAATTTATTTGGTAAAACTAATGGACAAGGTCCAGAATCTTTTAAATATTTAAGAAAAAAATTCTTGGAAGCTTCAGTTAAAATTGAACCTGAGATAAAAAATATTATTTCAAAGAATACATTAAATGCATTAGGTTGTTCTCAACAACAAACTTTTAAAGGATTTAGTAGATCTCAATATCAACAAATTGGATCGATGCAACAACTTCCTGTTCAACAAGGAATTTATATTCCAGTTCAAAGTTTAGATTTTTTTGGTAATTTAAAAAATTCTCCTGATTCTCCTGTAGGAAAATCTTACTATGAAGAATCTACTCCATCAACATCAACAGAATTTAAACCATTTAGTGGAGAAGTTCCATTCCCAATGAATAAAGAACTTTATCAAAGAATGGATGCAACAAATGTTAATAGATCTTTTAAACAAGAATATGGACAACTTTATAAAGGAAGTTCAGGCCAAGATTTATTTGATATTCAATATACAAAAACTAATGAATTTGGTGTTAGTGGTGATTACTATAGAGTAATATTAATCGATAGAGAAAGTAATCCATCAGGATTAACTGCAAATAAAGTGGGTGAATTTATCAACGATTATTTTTCTACAATTAATTTGGTAGATCCCACAGATATTACTCTACAACTTGTTAATTTACTTTCAGGTGCTATAAATACAAAGGCAAACCTTGGACCTGCAGATATTGGAAATCAATCATCTTTTGCTTTAATTGCTCAAAGAATTTTAGGTCTTTGTTTTGATTTTAGAAGACAAATTGATGTAAGCGGCGTTGCAAAAGTTGCAGAATTAGATGGAGTTGATGATGCCTTTTTTGAACCTACAGAATCTGATTTAAGAAATATAGATATTATTATTAATAATGTTCAAAATGGTGTAATGGAATTTGAGGATTGTAATAATATTAAATTGCCGGTAGATTATGAATCCTTAACAGAACAGTTAGGTAATTTTAGATTAGAACAATCAGGATTAACTTCAGAACAAAAAGTAGTTGCAATGGAAAATATTATTGATAGTATTTCCCAAAATCCATCTTGGAAATTATTCGTTCCTGCTAATTTTAATGCCAGTGTTTCAATTAATACTAACGTATTAAAGAAAATTCCTTTAGCCGTAGCTGCAGGTGTATTAACACCAAAAACATTATTACCTATATTCATTATGTTATCTGTTTTACAAACAAGTGCCACAAATAGTCTTAATCAAGCAATAACATCAGTTAATACAAATATTGCGTCAGGTAATACACTTGGTAATAAAACAAATAACGTTATTAATAATGGAGTTGATTTTTTAAGTAAATTTAGAACATTTAATATTAATGTTATATCAGAAATAGGTGCAATTTATTTAAAAGCTCTTTTTGAAATTTTAAAAAAAGATATAATTAATTTATTATCAATAATAATTGGGGATATTGCTAAAAACAAAATATCAACAAGATATGCAATAATTTTAAGATTAGTTCAATTCATAACAACAATTGTACAATTGATTAAAGATTTTAGGGAATGTAAATCTTTATTAAATGACATTCAGGCTCTTTTAAGTTTAATTAATGGATTACCAATTAAAAGACAAAAAATTCCATTATTTTTAATGCCATTTACTGATTTTTTACCTGGTACAGATCCATCTAGATCAAGTGTAAATACACTTCAAATTTTACAAAAATTAGGTGTTCCAACAGGAACATTACCTGATGGTTCTCCAAATATAATGAATTTTTATATGAAGGCAATTCATAAAGGTGCCCATAAAGAAAAAACAGAAAATGGTGTTACTGATTCAGTAACACTCGGAGCAACTGGAGTTTCATTTACATATAGTAAAGATATATAATATGACTAAGGAAGAATTTAATAAAATAATTGAAGACCAAAAAGATTTAAAAAATTTACCCAATAATAATTTAATTACTATGATGGATATATTATCATTAGAATTCGATGAGGTTAAAAAAAATCTTATTTCAATGACATTTCATTTAGATAAAATAGAAGAGTTATATGATAATTCTTTAAAAGAATACCAAAGTAGATCGTAATGAGTAGACCAATATTTTTTCAAGTTTTAGTTTTAGATAATAACGACCCTCTTATGTTAGGCAGAATAAGAGGAACTTTAATTACGGATAATTATGCTGACATAATAAGAAGTTTTGATGATCCACCTTGGAATGAAGCTAAAGATGCTTGGACTTCAAGAGATCCTTTTATATTTAATCCATTATTACCATATTTTATTTATCAAGTACCAAAGGTAAATGAAATGGTACAAATAATGTATGTGAATAGAGATTTCAAATATCAAAATCAGTTCTACGTACAAAATAGTTTTTATTCTCCAACATCATCTTATTTTACCTATCAAGAAGGAGCAAATAAATTTACAGGTACGGGTATGCAAATTGAAAACCCAACCCCATTAAAAAATACAGTAGGTTCTGTATCAGGTGTTAGTTATACTGAAAAAGGTATACATAAAGGAGTTTTTCCTGAACCAGGTGACAATGCGATTTTAGGTAGAGGAAGTGCAGATTTAATTGTTAAAGAAAATGAAGTACTATTAAGAGCAGGGAAATTTCAAGGAGAACAATTACAACCAAATAAAGTTCCAACTGCAAACCAACAAAGAGGATTTTTACAACTTTCAAGATTCCCAAGTGTTAAAATTCCATTAGATCCGAAAACATATTTAGAAATAGAAGAAAAGGTTTTAATTAATAGATATCTTGTGGAATGGTCAATAGATAACCCTGAAAATACTCATGATTCATTTACTGGAGCGGTTTACTTATATCAACTAAAACCTGATTTATCTACAAATACTCAAAATGTTACAGTTAATTCTGTTATTAATGAGAATTTGAAAACTTTAGTTACTTTTCAAGAATTTTTAGGATTAACTAAAATAAATACAGTCAATTATATTAATAATTTTATTAAATCATGTAATAGTGATTTTGTTACAAAAGAAGGTAATCAATTGTTTCCCGCAACTTTAACTGATAGATATCCAATTTTTTATAGACCCAATAATAGAACTTATTCTTATATTTCACCAGAAAAAATTGGTCCAAGTATTGAAGCTATAAATGTGTCAAACATTTACTCTCAAATAAAATTAACTGCAGTATTAAAACAATCAGGATATGGATTAATCTATCAAAAAGATACTGTTGGAACTCCGATGGATACAAAAACAATTGTTGTTCCACAATCGAAATATTACGGAACACCACAAACATATTCGGCACTTGGTGGTGATAAATTATTTTTATTGTCACATCAAACATCCATCCCAGGAAAGAAAAAAATTAATTTTGCTAATACCTTGTATGGTATTTCTAATGATAAGTTTTCTGACGATATTATGCCAAACACATCAAGTACTGTTAGAGGTGAAGAATTATTAGAATTAATAAATTTAATCACAAGATTCTTATTAACCCATACTCACGCATACCCTGGATTACCACCAGTTCCAATAACTCAAGACGGAACATCATCCACTCAAATACTTACAGAACTACAAAACGCAGTTACAAAAATTTTAAATGAGAATATTCGTATTAATTGATATTTATTGAAAAAGATTAAATGTCAATTTTAAGGTCATACATAGATAAAAATAATACTATCACATCAAATTCATATGTTAACACAGCAAGAAACCCCATTGTTGAGTTAAATTTTGGTGCATCAGATTATGTTGTTCCCAACTACGGATATACAAGATACATCTTTGATTTAGATTTGGAATTGTTGAGACAAGATATTCAATCAGGAGTAATTTCAACAGGGTGTACTTCAGAAATGACCCACACCCTTCAAATGACAAACACATCCTCATTTGATAATGAATTACTTAATACATTCATGTCAAACGAAAGAAGAAGGGCAACATCATTTGATTTAATACTTTTTAGAATACCAAAAACATCAGGAAATACTGGAAATGTTCAATATTGGGATGAAGGTGTTGGATTTGATTATAATGATTTTAATTTATCAAAAAATAGCGCCATAGGAGGATCTACCCCACTTACTTATGTTGATAGTAGATCATTCTCAACAAGACCGTCAAACTGGTATCAAACAACAACAATAAGCGGATGGTCTCAATCAGGAATTTATAATAACAAGAATGAAGGTACTGTAAATTTTTCAGGTTTAACAATTGTCGCAACACAACATTTTGAACTTGGAAATGAAGATCTTAATATGAATATGACTTCAGAAATTCAAGGTGTTTTAAACGGTTCTATCACAGGAGTTACAGGATGGGGTTTAGCCTATTTACCACAGATAGAAAATATCACAGGATTAACTGACAGTTATAGCGTTGCTTTCTTTTCCAAAGATACTCAAACTTTTTATCAACCATTTTTATTAACAAATTATGATGACTTAATTAAAGACGATAGAAATTTATTTTTAAAAAACCAAGTAAATAAATTATACCTATATGTTTATCAAAATGGAGATTTGGTTAATTTGGATTCTGATCCATTTGTAAGAATTGAAACTAATGGTGGGGATGTGGTTCCGGATATGGCTTCATTATCAACTTGTTTAAGAACTAAAGGTGTTTATGAAGTTGTAGTACCAAATGGTTTTACAGGTGCAACTCCTTGTATGTATTATGATATATGGTCAGGATTAACAATTAATGGACAGTGTGTACCAAATGTACAAAATCAATTTATTTTACAACAGTATAGTGCTGGTATTCAAATTGGTGTATTATCTAAGGAGCCTGAGAATTTTGGATTTAGTTTTTATGGTATATTACAAAATGAACAAATTCTTAATTCTGACATACGTAAAGTTGGAGTTACAATTAAAAAGGCATATACGGGACAAGCTCCGTTGCAAAACGTATCTGCATTTTATAGAGTATATGTTAAAGAAGGAACTACAGAAGTTCAAGTTCAAGATTGGACTCCTATTAATAGAACACCAAATGAATATTATTTCATATTTGATATGAGAGATAAAATTCCAAATCAATATTATGTTGATATTCAAGTGAATACTTCAGGAGAAAAGGATACTTATAAGAAACAATTAACCTTTAATATCGTAAACAAAAAATAATTAAAATGAGTAGAATAGTTAAATTATCAGAAAAAGATTTATCAAATCTTGTAAAAAAAGTTTTAAAAGAACAAGAAGAAGTAAATTATATGTTCTTTAGTAATTTAGAACAAATAAAAAGACAGTGTGAAATGATGATGGAAATGGACCCTGTTAAACTTGACGATATAATTCAAAATGGTCATGATTGGGCTGATGACCATATTTCAGAAGCCAAAACAAATATTGACCAAGTATTTGATTTCTTCAAAAATAAAATGAGTAAAGATTCTGAATATCTTGGTTATGAAGACGTTGAAGAAAATTCATTGTCTGAAGGTAGAAAGAAAACAGGTACTAAATTGTGTGCAAGGGGGTATTCTGCCGCTAAAGCCAAATTTAAAGTTTTTCCAAGTGCATATAGTTCAGGTTACGGAGTTCAAGTATGTAAAGGAAAGATTAAAGGATTGGATGGTAAAAGACAATGTTCGGGGGCCTATTGTTAATTCGAGAAAGTATTTTATATTTGTAATATGACTCCAAATCAAAATTCAGGAATATTATTCAATATTTTTTTATATTTAAAAAATAAGTTTGACCCAAAGCCTGTTGTACCAGAAGAAGTAGAAACTTCTACGAATATCGTATTAAAAGTTCTTGACCACGATGACACAGATTTAGTCTTTGCTCCAGTATCCAACAAAAGATTTATTATTAATGAACGAAAAGATATGGCAATTACTATTGAAAATAGAGTTGTACATATTATTAATCACGTATATAGTTATAGCATATATATGGAAAATGATGAGTGCTACAGTAAAGTATTAAGAAAATTTGATGAAATTTCTGAAAAGAAAAAAATTGAATTAGAAGATAAACTTACCAATAATATTAAGCATTCATTGAAAAAAATCTTAGAAGGACTCTCTTAATACTTTTTTAATCAAATCTTTAATTGATTCGTTTTTTGGTTCATAATGAGTCATCTTAGGCTTATTACCTGTGCCTGATTTTGAGTGTGTTTTCTCAGCCTTTCTTTTTTGTTGGCAAGCAGATTTTTTTTGAGAGTCACTCATTTTACTTGCAACTCCAGCGGCTCTACATTTTGGATATCCCTTATCACTTGCTTCAGGTCTACCACATGGTGGATGTCCTCCACCTTCTTTTTTACGACATATATTAACCCAAGGACCTGCAGGTTGTTTACTGCCTTTTGGTTTTTTCTTTGTTCCAAACCAAACCGCCAAATCTTCCTTAAGTGGGCCGACAGCTTGTTTAATAATTTTTTCAGGGGGTTCAACATCGGCTATATTACTACCGTCTTCATCATTTTGACCTGTATAGAAACTTTTAAGATAATCATCAATACGTGATAACTTATCAGTTCTTTTTTCAATCTTAGATCTTTCTTCAGGTGTTTCTTTAAAATCACCATCCGCTTCTTCATATGCTAATTCCGCATTATTGTATTTGTAAACAGGAATATTAAATGGTGCCAATGCATCTTTGTGCCAATATTGTGGAGCTAATACAATAGGAATTTTAAAATTTCCTGACGCAGCTGCCCCTGTGGCTTCATTTATTCTATTTCTTTTCATATATTTAACTTACAATAAATATCCTTTAATTATGAATATGGAAGAACAAGGTGAATTCTTATTTGAATCAATAAGATATAAGTCCCCTGAAGATGTAGAAAAATTTGTAGAATCAATGGATTCTATTCAATCATTTTATGTTTTAACCAAGGCAATAGAGATGGGACATACCAGAGGTCTTTATTCTCTTCAAGAATCGGAGATATTATCTAAAGCAATAAGAGTGCTTACAAAGAACTTAAAATAAAAAAAGGGTCTCACGGGACCCTTTTTCATTTATATTTTATTTCCACAAGACGGACAGAACTTAAAGTTCTTTTTCACCCTGACTCCACATTCTGTACAATGTTGTCTAATTTCTTCTGTAGTTTTATTCTTATTACCTAAGGGTAAAATCTTTAGACTAATCTCATGGGAACTATTATAATTAAATTCTTCATAAGAGTTTTCAAATTTTTGTTTTGATTTTTCACCTTCTTTAATTCTACCTGTTTCAATAGAAGAAGTTAATGATGTGTTGGTGTACGAAGCATTTAAATTATAAGTACCATCAAAATTAGTACAACTAATTCCACCATAATACGGAGTTCCAGTGTTTATTGTAGTGGTTGTACCATAAGTTAGATTATAAGTTCCATAACCATTTTGGTGTAATTGATTGTCATAGAACTCAATTCTAACATCCCCATTCAAATCAATTGCAGACCTATTTTCAGACGTATCATCCACTTCATAGGTACTGAACTCAAACTTGTTATTTGAATCAAGGAATCGGTCTAAAAACACTCTCTGACCTGGTCTTAATACAATACCACCTGTGGAAATGTATTCACCATTCAATTTTATTTTTACAAGGACTGATTTTTGTTTTGGATTATGAAGTTCGAATTCGAAATTGTCTTTGTCATTTAGAAAGACAAGATGGCCGTTATAGACCTTAAGACGTGACTTTTTATTTGTGATGTGCGCAGTCGGTTTGCCCACTTGTGTTGCGTAAT
>Ga0102829_1000100_pt1 | contig 25889 bp, 34 predicted proteins | sample ColrivemetaGS575_FD_84510 | JGI IMG/M metagenome (GOLD analysis project Ga0102829, IMG submission 84510) | Estuarine microbial communities from the Columbia River estuary - Freshwater metaG S.575 | ecosystem: Environmental > Aquatic > Marine > Intertidal zone > Estuary | place: USA: Columbia... | reverse complement strand
TCCGGATATATTTATTTGGGCAGCCAGCTAACCTCCAAGGCTATCCTGATTTATCCTACTTCGACTGGGCAGGTCATACGTGCAGATGATGCGCTTGCCCAATTCGTACCTATGGATGGCAAATGGTATGTCGGCAATGCCTCGGCAGAGCCAGTAGCCAATGTGAAGTTGGGCGTTAGTCCTGGAAAAATTTCTCCTGGAGCAACAGGATCAGTATCTCTGACGAACTCTGGCGGGACCATTACCGCTTATAACTATGTGAACGTGCCAGTTGAGTCGGGATACAAGGTAATTGTTGCGCCTTTACCTGGATCCGAACTTTATGTAGTGCTGGCCACAGATCAGCCTGAGACTGTCAGACAGTCATTTGTGACCGATCTGGTATGCTCAAGCGGATTGCTGAAAGTCACTAAGAAGACCTACGATCTGGTATACGCTAAGGAATATGTGACACCAACACCATGAGTATGATTACTGAATACCTAGATTGCGCTGAGTGTTGCAAGGGGTGCGACCGAGAGACAGACTACATCATCTACGTTTGCAACATCAATGCAGCCCGAGACGACAACTTTACTCTGTACCTCAACAATAAGGACATGGGTAACATCATCCTAGAAACTAATTTTTGCATCGGCACGTTCTTTCGCACTAATGCGACGATTGAGCCAAACGACAATCTGCTGGAGTCCGACTCTCGCTGCTGCAAAGAGCTTCCGCCAAGAGGCTTGACTCGCACGACGCTATCCGAAGGAGACCTAAAGTTTGGTGAAACCAACACCCTTTATATGAAGAACATAAAAAATAACAACAACGGAAACTTTGGTAGTGTGGTTGTGGCTGGCGTGTACTTTGACTACGAAAGGGAAGTGTGGGTTATGTGTCGACGCTTCCTTAATACCTATTACAGCGGGGGCAGTAGTCAAAGTTTTAGGTTTGACTTTGAGTTGCCCAGCTATGAGTGAGGTGGATTATGAAATGTCCGTGTCAAGCCAACATACCATGCAGCCAAGGAATGGGAGCTGCGCTTTCAGACGAGGACTTCGCCATCTGCAATGGTGACGGAGTGACTGAGGCCGAACAGGTCGCATTCCTTCAAAAGCTTACGAGGGGGGATCTAGCTGTTCGTCAGATGCCAGGATTATTTCAGCAGGCAGCTAACCTTGTGGGATCTGTCACTCGCCATGTCTTAGCAGGCCTACCGATTGTTTCTGACGAGCAGTATGAGTCCCGCATGTCCGAATGTCGCAAGTGCGCCAATTTGACGATGGAGCAACGGTGCAGCGCCTGCGGCTGTTTCGTCACGGTCAAAGGCCGATGGGCAGAGCAGAAGTGTCCTATCGGCCGGTGGGACCAGGGTTGAACGGTGTAATTTCTTGTGGAGGGACTAATTCATGGCAACGATTTCATTTTATGCAGGCCAATTCGATGCTTCCGGCACCTACGGAACCTTCCAGATTGCTGATCTGGCCGGATCAGGTCTGGGTTTCTACGGAGGCGGTTTTGGTGAGTCGGTTGCTGTTGGGCAAGCGCAAGACAAAACCTTCGTTACCAATTCTACTGGTACTTCGCAGGGCGTTGAGGGATGGAATGTCAAGTACGCAAATTCCGCTAGTGGCCTCGTAGGCCGCGGCACTTCAGCGATTCCACTGCGTGCTATTCCAAATTGGCAGTCCACAGTCAACGTCCGTTTCTCCAACGATACTGGAGTTCGCACGCAAAATGTCCGGGCCTATATTTTTGACCGCGTGCTGCCTACCAATCCAGCTTCCGGCGTAACAACCTATATTGCCGAAATTATTCATCCTGTTAATGTTCAAGACTCTGGGAATCCTACAGGATCTGGTTCTACCGCCTGGGAAGTTTTTACTCCGACAGCGCGTGCTCCAGTTTCATTAACTTCGTCGCCAGGTTCTGGTGGTTTGAGGCCATCTGGCAGCAACACAACCGACGTTAGGCACGACTGGTATTTAGCCATCAGTGCTAGTCCTGACGCAATTGGTAGTAAGCAGTTCGGATTATGGGTTCAGATGGAATATCTGTGACCCTACCCACCCCCGTCAAGATTACGGTGTTTAGACGAGGGTAAAGTATATGACGCGTCCATTTCTGACAATAGGACTGCCTACCTACGACGATTTCGACGGTGCGTATTTTACGCTTCATGCTCTTAAGGCCTATCAGGATCTTGAGGGCGTGGAGCTGCTCGTCGTAGACAATAAGCCCGAAGGATGTAGAGACACCAAATCTACCTGTGAGTGGTTGGGTGCGCGCTATCTTCACCGCGGTCACCAATCGTGTCCATCTCTCGCTAAGCAGTTAGTGTTTGAGGAAGCTAAGGGCGAATGGGTACTTTGTATTGATTCGCACGTAATGTTGGTAGCGGGTGCAGTTAGTCGCCTCAAAGAATTTCTGCGAGCGGGCGTCGACAGGAAATCGCTTTGGCAAGGTCCTTTGCTGTACGATAACCATAAAGACTACGCTACCCACTTTGCTCCAGAATGGCGCGGTGGCATGTGGGGTACATGGGCTAAAGATAATCGCGGTGACGATACTGTACCTTTTGATATTCCTATGCAGGGAATGGGATTGTTCTGCATGGCTAAGGATGAGTTTCCTGGATTTAATCTAAAATTTCGCGGATTCGGAGGAGAAGAGGGGTACATTCATCAAAAAGTCCGGCGATTTGGAGGACGATGCTACTGTATTCCGTGGCTGCGCTGGATTCACCGTTTTGGTCGCCCAAAGGGCGTGCCCTATCGGCTAGTTATGGAAGATCGAGTATTTAATTACATCCTCGGCCGAAGAGAGCTATCTGTTCCATATGCGGATGTGATTGAACACTTCAAGACACAGATGGATGAAAATCTTCTGCAAAGCGTTGTTGCGGAGGCAGAATCAGTAGATCCGCTTGAAGGCGTCTTTCCAAAAAGGTTTCGGTCTCCACCTGTAGCTGCAATTGGTAGACCCAATGCGTGTGCGCATCGCACGCCATTGCCTATTGATACTGGCAATTGTGGCGGATGCTCTGGTAAATTCGTGTACGGATGCTCCAAGCACGAGAAGTGTCGTCAATTCCTTAACTTGGAAGACGGCATCCGTTCATGCCAAGCGTGTCCCGACTACGAAGAGGTGTGAGATGAGACTGGAAGATATTCCGCCTGACATCCGAGAAGCTATTGAGATTTCTGGATGGGCGGCAGCAGACGCATTTTTGGCTAGCCTGGAACAAAGACTGCCAATGTGCGAATGGGGCGGGTTTCGTAACGAGATAGGTCCTTTTGTAGGAGCACTCTTGCGCAACCTACGTGGAAGCTTGGTTGACGGGCCGATATATGAAAAAGGAGATCAGCATGTCTGATATTAAGATCGAAGTGCCAGAATTGCTTATGCCTGAAGTATCTGTGTCATTGCCCATAGACATTGCCAGCACTTTCCAGGTGATCGCTCATCCGATCACCCATGAAGTTATTGTTATTTCCTGACGAGCAACTACTCCTTGTTTTCCCCACGCCAACGCGTCCAACCATTGTGTTGGCCGTATTGGCCATTGGCACGATCTGGTTGTCCTTGAGCATCAAGCTTGCGTATTGGAAATAGTCCAGATCCGTCTTGAAACTGACCAAAAGCAAGCTTTGCCCTGCATTTAGCATTGGTGCAACGCATTTCAAAATATTCATATTGCTTCTTGTTTTTCTCGACGTGTCGAACGAGCGGGGTCACACCTTGCTCGCCACAACAACCACAATGCTGGTCACCAAATACCTCGGCTACCGCCGCCATCTGACGAAAAATTTCTTTAACATCAACTGCTTCAATTTCAATTGAACCGATGGCGGTTGGGATAATGGCTTTCATGACTCATCCTCCTTAAGAGTTCTGACGACCTGTATCGTACCCTTTGTATTTGCTGTCAATTTTCGACTGATCGCGCTGCAGCTCATTGAGGTGCGCAATAATAAGTGTGGCAGATTTATGAGGAATATCCTCCATCTTGCCTGTCCATTTGAATGATTTAGAAGCGCCTAGGTAGGCATCAATGTTGATGTCGTTGCGTTCGCATATCGTCTTGATAAACGAGTGCTGCATCTGAGTGGATTTGCCGTTGTTTGACAAGTCAGAGTCCTGGAACAGCGAAGACGGTTCTTCCGCAGTCAAAACTCTACGCAGTCTGAGGGCCTTACGTAAAGCGCGACCCTCTGCGCGAGTTTCTGCTGTTGCGGTAGCAAAGACAGCAAATCGAGGGTCGCAATTCTTGTCGTTGACATCTGCCGATGCAGTAAAAGATACCATCATGCTGTTACGCTTACACAAATACTCTAGAGTAAATTCGACAACGGCAGTCATGCCATTTGTCGAACATGGACCCTGCACAACATTGACTGCTGAGCGCATAATATCGCCTAGGCAAATCTCAGCCACGCGACGCAATCCGTCGCAGGTCGGTCTCCCCTCAGGAGACAGCTCGTCGGGCGTCAAAAGAGACAGGACGTATTCTGTCCAGTCTGGATCGGTCGGATGCTTGCCCTTTTTCGCCTCGTCAGACGAATGTTGTGTGTCGTCGCCCACAGAAACATTCTCAAGCGAAACGCCATCAAGCACAGCATCTCCATCTGCTTCTTCTACAAAGCGCTGCTCGTTCTTTTTCTTAGTCATGGCTACACCTCAATCTCGTAATAGGTTCCCACCCCAGGACCCGCTTGGACGTATTCTAGGACGCCCAACAGTTTTTGTAAAGCGGCTCTCATGCGGATTTCTGAAGGTTCGCCACTAATGTCTTTCACGATGATCACAAGGACGTTTTGCTGCATAAGTACGCCAGACTTTCTGGCATCAGCCCCAGCCCTCTTAGCATGGTATGTGTCTCCCCATATGGGGCGGTAGTGGCTCGGTCCATTGACTTCAATTGCTGCTCCTGAAAAATGTCCAACGTGTTGATTAACGTAAATATCTATGTGCTGACGATTCAGTTCGACGTGGAAATCAATGTAGTAACCAGCCTGACCTAATCCGCGCATTAAATATTTTTCAAGCTTACTTCCGGTAGCTGCAGCCTTTCTGACACCATCAAGGGCTTTTTGCTGCATCTCCTCTTTCCTGTCGTTGCCCATCTCGGCCCACATTTTTTTAGATATTTCTGACCTGCGCTGTTTTTCTTCATCGCTCATCTCCGCCCACCGACGCGCCGCAAACTCGCCAATCTTTTGTCTGTGATCGGAAGACAAGTGTTTCCCCTGGGTGGGGTGCTGGTTCCGACCACTAACGATTGCTAGTGTCTGCGCCTCCGATCGATCCCTGACGACTATCCCATGCTTTTTAAGAGCACGTCTTACACGGTTGGGATATGTGTTTAAATCTTCAGCAATCTCGTGAGTAGAGCGTTTCTTGTTGACGTATTCTTCTACGAGATATTCGTATGTAAGCATTTGAATGCATTCTCCATTGCGTCTGCGTCAAAATCTTCAACTATGCCCGCCACACGGCACCCCCATGTGTTGGAAAGTACTCGGGCGTGCGTTTCAGACCTGGCGAGAATTGGATAAGTCTGATAGTAGCTACGGACATCTGACCATCGAAACAGACCTCGTTGTGTCCACTCCAAATCCCACACATAAAATAAGGCTTTTCGTCCTGCTGGTGACACGAATGATGATCGTAGTGGCGGCACTCCCACTATGACCATGGGAGAGGAATCCAGATACGAATAGGAAGCGTCAAAAACTGGAAAAATTGGCCGAACTGAAGGCCTACCCTTGTCTTGGACGAAAACTCTAACTTGATGGCCGCGACTCACTAGTTCGTTGCCGCAGTGAATCATGGCTAGAGATAGGTGAGATGCTCCTAGAGACGGAAGCATAAACTGCATCATGAATTAATTAGGGCGCATGGTCGTGCCCCCTCCTGATCAATTCTGTAGTAAATCTCTTGAAGATCATCACTTACTGCGGCATGAGCCATGGTAGAGCGGTCGCCCACCGCCATAATGACGTCGGGACCAACCCACGAGCAGCCCCACGCCCCATTCAGGATTAGTCGATTATGGTATTCCATTACTGACTGCGGGATTGTGTCAAGTCTGAGGCGCCAAGCCTGATTGAGTACCTTACCTACTGCCTCCCAGTCGTCGGCTGCCATTGCTTTGACTGCCATACCTGTCATTACCGTGAGGCTCAATGCATCTGATGGGCGATTGTAATGGTGGTCAAGACGATCGATATTGGGCATGTGGAATAGGCTGACGTGACGCTCAAAACCAGAGGAGAATGGCAATTGATAGGGGCCGAAGCGTCCTATTGTGCTATGCGCAACCGAACAGATGCCTCCTCGACGCATGCAGGCTTCACTAATGGAGAGGTCTTTGCTGGTGTCTGAGTGAAACCACCTATGAGCTTCCATATCATTGGCAATTCCGCACGCTAGTAGTTCCGACTCGGATCGCCCAAGATTGGCCGGTAGGTCGTGATAAATTTCTGTGCGTCCGCCGTGTTGCGTTGCCCAGGCCCCTTGCTTAATGTGAATTCTGACCGTGTGGATCTCTCCAGCAATCTGACCACAAGTTTCAGTGCCCATCAGAGTGAACTGATATGGAGCAAACGAAACTATCATTTCCACTGTCCTCTGCCCATAGTCAAATTGCTTGTTGCCTTAATGTCCTTATTGGTAAACTCCCACATCTCTCCCGAGTCATTCATAACGACCGTAAAAAGCTTTTCTGTTTCGGTACCGTAATCGGTAACAAGCCAGATGCGACCCCGCCCCTTTGGAGTGTCGACCTCAAGTGGCTGACGCGGTTCAAATATGACCATGGTTTTCCAAGATAATGCGAGAGTCTCGCGAGCACAGCTCAAGGTAGATTGAGCGATCTTGCGACCACACTTGGCCTGTCCACCATTCAAAACCGCCGAGCTGAGCTTTGTAGGCACTGTCCACCTCATAGCCACCCATCATATAGTAATGTTGACACCCCTCCCTTCGGGCAATCTCAACTTCCAGATAGGTGCTGACTGAGCCGAGAGATAGTTGAGGTGTTTCATAATCCCAGGCAAATTGCACTCCGACGAAGGAGCGTTGAAATAGAAGGTATGCAATAAAACCAACAACCTTATTGTTGTGGGAAAAAGTGATGTATCGATAGTTCGGATTGTCAAAAATTTCTTTGAAAACATGCGGACTGCAAAAGCCCTTTTTTTCCATATACAAGCGCGCTACGTATTCCATTTCTGAAATAGTTGGTCGACGATCTAGAGCCTGAATCTTTCGAGAACATTTTTGCACTGTTCGTCCGAACTGAACAGCTGCTAGTTCTAAGCGAACTGATCGAGCAGGAAACCACCTACCCTGCCAAGGAAGCCATCCGGCTTCAAGCATATCATCAGAAGACTCGCCTTCTGGATATGCCCAGCACGGAGCATAAATGAGGTCGGATCGGCAGATCTTTCCCCATCCTTCAACATGATCAAAGACGATCTTCATCTGGTGGAAAACTCGGCTTGTCCGTGCTACTAATCACAATTGCTTCATTTTGACTTAGATTTTCACCCAATCTAAAATCAGTTCCAGGCAGCAAAAGAACGCTTGTGTCAGACCACGACTGACCGCTAGCGCACATTGGATATTCTTCTGTTACAACATGCTGTGTTTGTACCGGATATGAAAAGCAAGCCTCTCTATATCCTACCGGTAACCAAAACGAATAAGGATCCCACTGCAATGGAAAATTTTCTGCTTGATAAACAGACGCGCGACCAGGAGAGGCAAAGAGAGACTTGAGAGTCTCAGAATCAACAAGAATTCGGTGACTCATGACAATCGGATTGTCGCCTGACGCATAGGGCATAGCTGCCAGACTCCCCCCTTTTCCCGATGGACACAAAATCAATTTCCAGAAAATGCGAGAGCTGAATGCTTTAAGAATTGGCAATATGTCGCGTGGTCGACCCTCCCATGGAACAACTACTTCTGTTCCTCCATCTTGACGATAAGCAGCCACCATGCTTAAGCACTTGGTCAATACGTCAAGATTGTCGGGCAGATCCAGAACAATACTTAGCATGTGAGAGATGCCTTAATTAGTGTTTCAGCAAATTTTGTTGGTGTTCGCAAATCGGCCCAGTCCTTTAGTTCACTCAGAAGTCTCAGCCTATTTTTTTCGTCACAGACAAGCCTGGTGACTTCGTCCAAAAAATCATCTGGATTATTCGATTGAGGAACGGGTCCAGGAAAATGTCCTGCGACAACAGGAAGGCAGTTGTTGTGAATTGCTCGAAGTATGTATCGTGCGTCTCGAAGCATGTTGCCCCACAGAGGCAAAACCTTGCAAGAAGCTATGGCGCACAACTCCTCGTCGCCATCAAGGCTGCCAGCGTAAAAAGGAGTAGACCAAGCTGTGCTGCCGTGTGCGCGCACAATGTAGTTCTGATCAAAGAGCGGCTACAGATAGGCATCGGAATCCCTGTCTTCGTCACCCATTAAAAGTACATCGCATGACAATGGGTGAAAATAGTTGCCTACAGGCTCAACCGAAGCATAAGGCCAGGGGGCGTGACATGGGTAACCATCTTCAGCTTCTTCTGCGACCGAAAACACAAATGCATTTGTGGGTGCTTCCACGTCGTCGATATCGTTGACATCATTCCATAGAGCAATAATTGCCTTGCCTCGAGATCTCAAAATGGCTGGACTAAGTGTTGAGTATGATCCAACGTACAGATCAGGATTCTGTCTGCCGAATGCTTCAAAAGCTTTCATCTTGTCGGGAGACCAAACTGCCACGTCATGGCCCATTGCCGCAAAACCATAAGCTAGTGATGGCACGCCAAGATCATTCTGAATCAAAACTTTCATTTCGCCACCCCTTTTCTGCGGGATCCACTTGCTAGACGGCGAGCACGTATCACATCTTGAATCTGATCGATTTCAACAAGACTCATTCTTGATGGATGCGCAACTGCAAATCGGCCATCTTGATCAATAATTGCATTAAGAACCTCATAGGCAAACCACCGTGCGCACCTATCCTGCGCAGCAATGTTACGATATAGTTCTAGTTCCACTCCCTCTAGTGCCACGGCCTGTGCCCATCTTGGAAAGGCTCCGTAGGTGAAGTGGGCTGCGTTGCCATTGTCAACATTGACGCCGACTTCACCCTGACGATGGTTGGGGCGAGCATCGACAGAAATGATAGATCCGGTCTTAGTCAAACAATTCAAGAAATTCTTTCCGAAGACTAGATCTCCACAGAGAAGTATGGCTCGATCACACGGAAAAGCCTCAATCCCTAGGAGAAATGACCGAGCCACATTTGTCCTCTCGTATTCTTCGTTCACCACATAATGAACGTCTTTAGGAAGAACGCTAATTATTTTTTCAGCACAATGCCCCACCACCACCACAATTTTTGCCGATGGAAATGAGGCCTGGGTTAGTAAGAGCTGCCTACTGAGCACTGTCTCACCTGAGCCAAGACCTATCAAAGCCTTTGGACCCTTAGTCTTCATCCTGCGCCCAATACCCGCAGCTGATATCACGACAGTAGATTTTGACAATGTCGCCTCTTTGCTTCGCTGACGCAAGTCGCCCATTGCTCAGCTGGGTGAGACTTAGACATCTGCCATGCTCCTTCATTCACCAACATCATCGGTTCTGGAATATGCAGTATTACCCGTCTCTTAGCCATCCTCATCCACAGCTCGTAGTCTTCAGCCACAGAAAGGTCTTCATCATAAAGGCCAATTTCCTGCAGTGCGGATTTGCGTATGACGCACGCTGAATGAATCATGTTGCTGGCGGCTAGCCCTCTTCTGTCGTATGATGGTTTGCAATGCAGGCTGCGTATTCCATTGCGGACATGATAATAATCTCCATAAACGGCTCCAGCAACTTCTCCGTACTTTTCTAGGCTTTTTAAGCACTTGTCGATACGACCTGGTATGAATTGGTCGTCGGCATCAAGAATGGCAAAAAAATCTGTTGTTTCCCAGGAGTGCTTAATTGCCCAATTGCGTGCTGCCGAAGGCCCCCTAGATTCACACGAAGAAAACATGTCGATCCTAACGCCGCCGATTTTTCCTGTGACATACGGCGCTTCTCCAGACAGAGCACCCACAGGATCGGTCATCATTTTAAGAACTAGGCTTGTAGAATCATCGGTTGATCCATCGTCAATAATGACAACGAGAGAGGGCTTCTCCCGCACGGCACTCTCAAGACAACCAGTAATAAATCGACCGTAATTGCGATTAGCAACAATTACGGTCACTCGCTCATGCCTCATGAGGCAGTGCCCCATCAACGACGATAATGGGAGAATCTTGAGCCTTAGCGATGCGCCGAATTTTTTCGACTACCGACGCAATGCGTTCGCCGTTTTGCCATTCCACTTCTGCCCATCCTCCGACCATGACGTATACATTTGACTGAACGATTGTGCCATGCAGGCAATTTGGGTCAACTGCTGCGATTCGTCGATTAAGCCAATTAACTTGATAGTCAAGGTCTTCAATTGTTGTATCGCAAACAGGAAAACCGGCGACACAGAATAGTAAATATACTCCGCGCGCATCTGATGAGCCATCATGAATGGCGTCTAGCTCTGTGTATGAATCGTCAGCAATAGCCCTGATCGACCACTCAAAGCCAGGCTTTAAGTCGCGCAAAAAAGCAACAATATCTTGAGGCCTAGCACCAACTCTTGGAGTAGTGACGAAAATCACCTGACGCAACTGCATGGTTTGACTATTTAGGGATTTGACAGTCAATTTAACGTCATCAATTGTTCGGCCATCGCAAGACACGACGGCTGCAATCTCAAGCTTGCGTTCGCCCTGTATCTTGCGTATGCACTCATCCGTGCCCATCCCTGCTGTCCAGCTGTGCGGTCGGTAATATGGGCAATAACGCTTTACAGTCTTGAAATAGTCGCCATCCATAACTAATGACCCTGTTTCCCTGAATACTGGAAACATATCGACTTCGCAGCCGGTTTGTTTTCCATTCTCCACAATGGAGAAACAACAACCACGACACGACGTTCCCAACTGTTCATTATCCACGTTTTGCCTCCACATAGCTAAAATTATTGCGCGTATAAGACTTAACAATCTCTAGGCCTAGCGTTGCTAGAGAATGTTTAAGTTCAGGCAGGGTGCCCATGCTTACGCGTCGCCGCCCCGATGGGCCATACATCGCAGTCCGAAAAGCCTCGTGATCTCCAGAGATCATGAAAAGTCTTGCCACCTCCACCATTTCCTGGGTGCCTAAGACAATCACTCCGCCCTTATTCAGGCGAGAGACCCAGTGTGACAATATGGCGTGCCGATGCTCCGGATGAAAAAAATCAAGAACATCCACAGCTAAAATTTCCGAAGCTTCTCCCTCTTCCGACAGTCTAGATAGGTCGCTTACGCTGAGACCTTCGACCGGCCGCGCTGGATCAACTTGAATATATCCAGGCATGGGTACTGACGGTTCGCCAACGCTTAGTCTTATCTTGACCACAATCTCCTCCACCATGGTGCAGAAGCAGCTTGTTTAAGTGCCGCATTCCAGCTTTGAGTAAAGTTATCTAAGCCATGCTTTTTGATAATTTGAGTTCTGGCATTAGAACCAATTTGAGCACAGTATTGTGGATTATCTAAAAGCCGCTGAGCCATAGCAGCCATCTGACTCGGATTTTCAACCAAAAAACCTGTTTCGTTGTGTGTGATTGTTTCTTCTGTGGCTGCGATTCGATGCGCAATCACGCAACATCCCGCGGCCATTGCCTCAAGCACGGTTACTGGGGAAGTCGAATGCGTAGCCGTACATAGAAATATTTGACTTTTTCGATAAAAGCTTAAAAGTTCCCGCTCGTCTTTGGCGGCGACAGAGAGGCCAGGAGTATCGCCCACCACGAGGGTTGGGAGATTGGCTGATGCTTCTCTCCAGTAAGAATAACCGCACACCGCATCACGCCTCATCCAGTCGTTCACAACCGAAAGGCATGTGCGTTCTCTTACTGCATTTTCGGTTGGGCAAAAAAAGTCAGTATCAATAGCATTTCTTATGATTGGGTCGGAAGACGCCCCTTCCCACATTGATCTTTGATGTTCGGTGATGTAGATGTTGAAATCGCCTTTGGGGCAAAAGTTGCCTTGCTCGGGAAGCGTGTGTTCCATTCGCACTAATGGTACGCCAAAAAAATCAGCAGCCGCAAGAGCAGCCTGATACTGAATAGCATGCTGACTTAGAATTAAATCTGGCCGTACCCATGGAGGTAGTGCTGGTCCACTGTCTCCTGGCGGAAGCAGGATGTGGTTTTCAGGCATAGGCGAAAAACGGAAATCCCAAGTCTTGATGCCGACGCCTTGCCAGAGATAGAACTCTGCTGCGACTTTACGCAGAGTGCTTTGATATCGTTCATGCGTCGGGAATGTAAGGATCCGCAGCGAGCGGATCCTTGGAAAGCAGGAGTCAATAATGCTGAGGACTTCCGCCATGCGATTGCCCGTTTTGGAAATCGTGGTCTGACAATACTATGCCCGACCACTCCACCGTCGGAAACAAATCATTCGCCTAGGCGCTCAAGGATGTGCCGGATCAGTCCGTGGCGCTGCACGTCCTCTGGACCTAGTACGACCTTAGCAATGTCGGGGTGTCCCAGTCTTTCGCAAACCCACATTAACGGATTCCCTTCGGAATGAGGCAGGTCAGTTTGCGTAACATCACCACACACAATCACCTTTGAGTTTTGTCCAAAACGCGTCATAAACATTTTCATCTGTCTTCGCGTTACATTCTGAGCTTCGTCAAGAATGATAACTGCATCGTGGAAAGTGCGTCCACGCATCGTCTCAAGAGGCACCACTTCGATAGTTTGATTCTGCCTACATGTCTTGATAAACTTGGGGTCGAGAAAATCACCAAAAGCATCGAACATGGGAGCCATGTAGGGATCTGTCTTCTCGCCGAGCGTTCCGGGCAGAGCACCTAGTCGTTGTCCGCACTCAACAATCGGACGCGTCAAAATGATCTTTTTAATTTTATCGTCATACAGCCAGTTTGCAGCTAATCCGCAAGCCATATATGTCTTCCCGCACCCTGCTGGTCCCGTACACAAAGTTACGGTATGATCACTCATGGCATTCAGGTATACCTGCTGATTTGGTGTTTTAGCAGAGATCCTTTTGCCTGGTTTTTTGTGTCCAGCACCAGCACTAGGACTAGATTCAGCATCCCTTATCTCTTGCCATGGGATCTCTGATCGCTCGCGAAGATCGCCCATGAAGTCTTGCCAGTTTTTCTTGCGCCGCATTGGTTATAGCCTCCAGAAGAGTCTTGCCGACCCTTTCGGGGGTGAATCGGTACGCCACATCCAGACCCAGCGACGACTTAGTGTTGCGCTGGTTTTCCTCCCTGTAAGCCCTCTGCATCGCATCAGCAAGCTCCAGAGTAAAGGGAACCTGCCATGATTCGTCTGATCGATAAAGATCTACCTGCTCGTCAGTTCCACCAGAGCAAGGCTCGGCATAGGTGGGGATCAAGTAGCCTGTCTCATTAGAAATATATGATCGATACGTTTTTGTGTCGGGCACAATTGGAGTTTTGCCCATTGCCATGGCGTCAAAGGCAGGATAGCTCCAAGCCTCGCCGCAAGATGCTTGGACAAAGCAATCAGCATTGCCGTGCAGACCCATTAGCTCGTCGTCTGACAAGCGATCGGTTACAACAACGATCTCAGGATGACGACACAACTTTAGACCCTGAGCCAACTCCTGGATCATTGAGTAGACTTTCTTTCCGTCGCCGCCAGTTTTCACAACAAGCACAACGTGATCGGTGGCTTGGAACGCAACCAAAAAAGCTTTGATTAAGCCGCCCAGATTTTTTCTTCTGACGTTTTCAGAAACTGTGTAAAAAATAAATTTCTCGTCGCGAATATATGGACTGAGCCATGATGGCGCAGGATACGACACACAATACCGAGATGGATCACTCGGCAGCGGAATGCCTACTGTTGGCGTTTTGACCATGCTGTTTCGGCACGAATCTTCTGAAACTCCAGGAGTCGTGATGATCAAGTCCATTTGATTAAGACGCAGCGACCATCCTGATGACTGAAAATGACTAGACTCGTAGTAGAACTGAGAAACATTTACTCCACATCTGGCATCATAAACCATGGCCGAAGGCAATGTGTGCTGTATGACAGCGTCAATCCGTTCTGGAACTGGCTTATCTTCAAGCTGCAATATCCTGACAGGACAAGGTTTTCGCCCCCCATTAAACGCTATGGGTCTACAGATAACATTCGCACCAGCAGCATCAAGAGCTACCGCGCATTCAGAATTAGCTCTGGCGTAGCCTGTTCCATCATGAAAGTTGCCGATGTACAAGACATTCATCGTCGTCGCCCCTCCCAGAACTCAAGCCGTCTCCTCTCTGCTTCAAAAATCCTCCAGGCGGCATCTCTGTCAAAGGTCGACATTCTTCCGCATGGCCCAGGGAGACAGAACTGCGACGGCACGAACAACGTGTCTGAATAACCTCTATTGAGATCTCGGGTCATTCGCTGAACAAGATAGCCAGCTTTTATGGGGGCGATACCCAAGGCACTCATAAATGACTGCTCAACCCACTCTCTGTTTTGCAGGTGCTCAGGGGGCCTTTTCATTTCGGGAAGTTTCAAGGGCGGGCGATTATACAGCGATACGGGCGGAGGCACCGAAGCTACAGCATTCTTCCAGACCTGCCCTGCAAGATCGTAGTCGAAAGACTGCAACGCTAGCGTTCTTTGACGAATTCCTGATGCTCGTCTAAGAGCTGGTGGCGACGAGAAAAAGGTAATTAGTTCTTGAATTAGGTGGTCGTTGTCTGGAAGAGCTAGAATTCGCCCAGTCTCATTTTCTGTAAAATGTCTTCCTACCCGTATGGTTGTTCCGCCGATTTGGCGACAAACAGACGCCATTGCCGTATGGTCTACCGACATAACTGGCGTGGCACAACAGGCTGATTCCACCTGGGGCATACCGAAGCCCTCACACACCGAGTATTGAACGCATACGTCCATGGATGAATACACCGACCCCATCAGGCTGCGAGGCAGCCCCATTGATGCTGTGGGGGTCGAAACTAGATCTGACCCGCAGTGGGGGCACCCAGCAGCAGGTTCTTGCCACAGAGAGGAGAACGGCCTATTGCATGCTCGGCACCCAAAGGTGAAAAGACACCTGTGAGCACACGAATAACGCAGAAGATACTTGGGTAAATCCCATCCCACGTCAGGCCAGGCGGTGTGGCAGTACAAAAATAATCTTTCAGAAATATGGCTGGGTGCAGACTCTAGCAGTCTTGAGAATGACTCAAACAGTTCTGGGTATAGTTTGCGCCCCTGATTCCTCATTACTGCTCCGACGACTAATGCGTCGGCTGGAATCCCCAACATTTTCCTAGCTTGTTTTTGATCCACTGGATGAAATATGTCGGCTTCTGCACCTGGGGCAGCTACGCCACCTAGTCGAATTCCTGGATAACGTGCCAATACATTTTGTCCATAGTCAGAATAAGCCAAGACCGCATCGGCTTGCGACACAGCGCCCAACCATTCCTCATCTTGGGGTTCTCCATCTACTGGATGCATATAAATCCATCGATAGAATTCCCTGAGGGGAGAGTAGTGGATGAATGCGTCTGTCCATGGATCACGCGCAGAAATTACTATGTCTGGTTTGAATGCAAGAACTGCTTCCTCAAAAACAGTTGCGCCTGACGCAGGTTGAGACTGATAAAATCCGCATGGCGGATAATCGCTACTCAAGGTAGTCAAGAAAAAGGCGGGCCAGGGACTCCCGGCCCGCCTTGGATCATTTGGGTCGCCGTAACAGGCTAACTCACCCACCCCATGGCCTGAGGCCACCAATCTTCTGGCGATCTGCAACATGTAAGTCGCATATCCAGTTTGTAGCCACGTAGCCTCACCGACCAAAAGGATTTTAGACATCAGAAGGGTATTTCCTCAGAGTTGTCAGGCTGAAAACCTGCTTCTTCGTCGATTTCTGCGCCAACAGCTGCTGGCGAAGATCCGGTTTTGACTCCAACAAAATGGAACTTGTGTACGCGAAATCGCAAAGCGCTGCGCTTACTACCAGTAGCCTTGTCTGCCCAGCTTTCTGTGCGTGCTACTGCCTGCACACACAACTTGCTGCCTTTGGTGATGTATTTCGCAATAACATCTGCCGCCTTATCCCACACTTCGCAATCTATGTAAGCTACCTGTTCTTCCCCCTCCTTGCTTTTGCGACCAGAGTTCACCGCAAGAGTGAATCTTGCTACGCGGTGTTCTGTGCCAACGCTGCGAACTTCAGGATCTCGGGTTAAGTTACCAATAAAAATGCACTCGTTCACAATTCACCTCAAGTCAACTGAAACACCTTGTTAATGATCAACGACTGTCTTTTTTTGTCGCGACCACCTTGAACAAGGATCGTGTTTCCCTGAGTGAGGAGATGCCTGTACTCCTCTAGGGCCTCTGAGAAACACGTAACGTCGTCCAGAACCCCGGACGAGTCTGCGAGAGAAAGGAAAGCCATTTCTGTCCCTTTCTTAGTTTTGATGATTCTAATTGATCGAATCTCAACTCCCAACAACAAAAATCCTGTCTTGCCAGCAAGAAATTCGCCAATAGTAGTGTTAGAGTCAGCCAGATCGCAGCCGTCGACTCGAGAACATGTCAGCGGAAAACCAAAAGCCTGCTCCTCAGCCCAGGCCAACCACGCAGGATTGTCGTTTAGGGGCGTGGGCGGAAACTCTAAAAGATTAGCTTGGCCGCGGACAAGAGAGGATCGCTTAAAATTGGCACATCCTCCCCCCTCCCTTTTCGGCTTAGCCAAACCGCGCAAAGCACTAAGAAAACCATCGTAGTTTTCCGTGGCGTTGTGCTTACGCAAATGATCCCATTCCTTATCTGTAATTGATCCAGCAACCTCAAGCTCTGCAAGCATTTGCTGTCTCTTTATGCCAAACATGTCGAGGGCACCCGACATAGCAAGACGCTGACTCACAGATGTTGATCCAGAACCAACATTAATCAACCAATCCAGCCAACACCATTGCGATAGCGATTTGCCTGTTTGTTCCTCTACTTCTTTTATACGCATCAAAACTTTTTGCAAGCTCGCTTCGCCCAAACCCTTGATATTTCCCAAACCGAAATAAATATCGATACCGTCTGAATGAAACATCATTTCGCCGCGACGAATGTCAGGAGGCAGCACGCTGACTCCTTGTCTTCTTGCATCTTCAACTAGTTCCATAACCTCCTGATCTGGCTTGATCTTATCTTCGGCAAAGGCCAACCATGCAGTATAAAACTGCACGGGAAAATGAGACTTGAGATAAGCTGTGTCATAGCCAGTCATTCCGTATGCCATGCTGTGACTACGATTAAATGAATATCTGCCTGATTTTTCAATCCATCCCCAAATCTCTAAGGCCATCTCGTCGGGGACAACCTTTTGCTCAGCAGCTCCGTCAAGGAAAAGCTTTCTGACCTCAGCCATTTCCTTCTGATCTTTTTTGCCAATGGCCTTCCTTAGTCTGTCGACGCTCTTAAGGTCAAACCCAGCAATTTTAGCACCAATCTGCATAGCCTGTTCCTGATAGATCATGATCTGCTCGGTAGAGCCAAGTATCTCGTCTAGTGCAGGATGAAAGGAGTCGGCAGGTTCCTCTTTATTAACTCTTCGACAATAGTGCTCCGTCATTGAAATGCCATTTTCGTCCTTAGCCATTAAGCATCCAGGACGAAGAAGCGCGCCAAGAGCAGACAAGTGTTCATTGTTCCGCGGCTTGAGTCGCTTGGACCATTGCGATCCCAAGCGACTCTCAAGCTGAAAAATACCCTTGGTAATCCCCTGAGACATCATGTCCCATGCGATTACGCAGTCAGGAAGTTTACCAACGTCGACGTCCAGCAAAGGCAGGCCGCCCTCTCTCTGAGGAGGACCAGTCTCTGGCCATCGACATCCGCACTTCATAGTGTAGTGAGTCAAGAAATCACCGTGTTGCTAGCACACGCTCCCCTGAAGCTAATCTTAGGGGCATAAAATCGATGAACTTTCATAAAACGAACGATTAGATCGGCAGTCTGCTTAGCATCTACCATTGCGGTATGTGCTCCGCTGGTCGAAATTCCAAAGTATCTGCGCAATGTATCCATACGACGATCAGGAAGCTCGTCGGAATTTTCAAACCAAAACTCTAAGATGTCTTCCAAATCATAGACCTTGCGGCGATGAAACAAGTTTTGATCGCCATTCTTATCTACGAAACCATACTTAGCGCAGAGACGGTTAAAAATAGGAAGGTCAAACAGTCGGATGTTCTTCCCTGCTGCAATTGGAGCAGTAGCAAAACCATTACCTTTAGAATTAAAGCGCTTGATGAATCCAGCAAAGGAGCGCCATACGGCTTCTTGCTCTGGAGCATTTTTCAACTCCTCTCTCGTCTTACCATTTACGGCCAACGCCTGGTCTTGAAGCAGAGAAAAGTCTGTGGGCTTGCACATGCTGTAGAAAGTGCCGTCGGGCACAGGAGCAAGCGTTCTAGGATTGACAGCGACGGCGGCTATCTCAATAGGCTCAGTTGTTCGCGTATCAAGTCCGCCTGTCTCAAAGTCAAAACATATTATGATATTGGAATTCATTGGTCTTTCACCTCGTGTTTTTCAACCCAAACCCTGATGCTAAGATCATCAGAACCAATCTTGCTGCCCAGAACACATGACGGATCTCCTGCAGCAGATATGAATACGCTTTCGACATTGACTTCTCCGCCTGCCTTAATGACAAGAGCCTTAATCAACTGTCCAAACTCTTCGGTAATTTTAGTTTTAGCTTCTGACAACTCAGCTAATGCATCAAGTAAGGCTATGTTGTGAGCAACCACCTTAGCTGATAATCCCATCTCGTCTTCGTGCGACATTTTCTTAACCACGAGCCTTACCGCCCTTCAAAAGAGACACTACCCCTTGAATCTTGTCCAAAGCAGCAATGCCTAATATGTCAAACTTCACAAAACCCATAGCCTCAAGGTCAGCCATTTCCAAACCGCAAATCTGACGCTGCGTAATCTTGTCGTATACCATAGGGCAGCAATCAGTCAATGATCTAGGAGCAATAACGACTCCGGCTGCGTGCTTGCCCTGATTTCGTTTAGTTCCCTCCAGTCTGATGGCCTGAGCAAACTCGGCCGCAAGAGGACCATCCAGCGTTCCATCATCAAGCAATCGACACCAGGGCGACAATCCGTTTGCGTTGTTCTCTAGTGCCCACTGGATGATGGATGCTTCGCCGGTGTCCTCGCGCATTTCCTGGAGTTCGTCAGATATAGCCGCCTCATCCGGAATGTGATCAGTAATCCTATTGACTTCGTCGAATGTTCCTTTCTCGTGCGCCTTCATTACATCCTTGATTGCGGCACGCCCCTGCAGGCGGCTGAACGTCACCATTTGGGCGACCTTATCAGATCCATACAGATCACGCATATGCTGAACGACTTCGTCCCTATGAGAAATAGGAAAATCGCAGTCAATATCAGGAAGACTCACTCTTCCTGGCTGATTGCGTCCAGCATTATAGAATCTCTCAAACAACAAGGAATACTTGACAGGATCAACGTCAGTAATGTCTAGGAGATAAGACACAAGGCATCCTGCACCTGAGCCACGACCTTTTCCAACAAGCCACCCCTGCGACCGCGCCCATCCACAATACTCAGACACAATAAGAAAATAAGGAGACAGCCCAGCTTCCGTAATTACTCCAAGCTCTGTCCTAATCCGCTCTCCGTAAGAGTGATAATGCGATCCATCATGCTCAATCCACGGCAACTTGCGACGCCAGCCATCCCTACACAGTCTCCGCAAGAATTCGTCTGCTCCTACTCCTTCCGGGCAAGAAAACTGAGGAAGATTTGGCTTGCCAAGTAGATCAAAGTCTCCACACAATTCTGATATGACTAGTGAGGCCTCAATTTCCTGAGGCGTATGAAGCAATCGCACCTCTTCAATAGATGGAATATGATAACGATTACTGCGAAAAAAAGCTCCAAGCGATATGTCTTCCTGCTTAGCCAGTGCTGCTCGTATAGATGGCAGCGTTGTCTGCAGTGACGTAGCCAACAATACGCGCTGATCGCTAGCGTCTTCTGGTGCTGGATAGTGCGCATCTGGCGTTCCGACTGTCCTGATTCCGTATTTTTTCGCAAAATATCTTAAAGCCTTTGCTGCGACGGCTGCCGCAGGAAAATTTTCCTGATCAATAGTCTGAATTTCAATATAGAAGTTCTCAATGCCAAATGAATTTTGATATTTTCTGACCAGAGCCGTCAATCGAGACTCCCAGTCGGTTGGAACTAAATTTCTGGCCTCGTCATAGGTTTGGCAGGTATAAGCTTTCCGTGGTTCAGAAAATAAAACATTGCATAAGTCACTTCCTGGATGACCAGAAAATGCAATGGCGTGCCCGCCCATAAGGCGCCCCAAAGTAAAAACATCAAGCCTAGGTTTCTTGTAAAAATTATCGGGATTGTTACTCAGTGAAGATGCCTGAATCAAACGCTTCCACCCCTCCTCACCTTTTGCCAACACACACAAATGAGAGTGAGCGCCATTCTCGGGAGTTTTAATCTTGGGGTCGTTCGGCGACAGGTAAAATTCACATCCCAGCAGCGGCTTGATGTTCCTTTTGCGCAAAGCCTTTGAAAAGGAAACTGTTCCAGCTAGTGTTCCATGGTCGGTGATAGCGCACGATTTGTAGCCCAACTTCTCACAACGAGCAGCAATCATGTCGGGCTTAGACTGAGAATCCAGCAAGCTGTACGTAGTATGAACGTGCAACGGGACCCAAGACATGGTAACAACCCTCGTGACTGGCTACAAATAAAATTCTGGCATGCGCTGCTGGTGTGCCAGAAGGGGGGGAATCTCAGCGAAAAATACGCCGCCAGCGCCACCCCGAAGTTCCCTATGCGTGGATACTACTTTCGTTGCGAACAATAATCAAGGGGTCATCCAAATCAATAATCGGCGACAGTAAAAAGTTAATGATCCCGAAATCAACTTCGGGATCATGGGAAGGTGAGTCACAGCTATTATCTGTTGTCGCCGCTACCGCCCAAAGTGCCGCGTTCCCTGCGACTATTTAACTTTTCGAGGTTGCGCTTACATACCTCTCCGAGCGTGACCTTTAGATCTTTAGCGATTGCTGCGACATACCACATTACGTCGCCCAGCTCATCGATCAGTGCCTGCTTTTTAGAATCAGAAAGTAATCCGCTGTCGTCGCGGATGATCTTCTTGACCTTGTTGCAGATCTCGCCAGACTCACCGGCCAGTCCCAGGGTGGGATATGTTAAGGCGGCGCTGTCGGGATAGATAGCGGTTGTGTTTGCTTCAAACTGATATTCGTTCAGTGTCATGGCGTATCCTTCAATTCCTTTTGCTGAGCAGCATACGTTGGGCCATAGCCCAGATCGGTAAGGCGCTCCAGCTGCAGGAGATCCTCCCTCTTCATGAAACCCCGGAACTCATATGGACCGGGAAATTCGCCCACCACGAGCGAATAAGAATCAAGTCCTTCGGACTTGTTAAGTTTACCGGGAACAGCCAGAAGCTGTCCTGATCTATACTTTGTTGCTTTGACGTCGACAGTTGTGCCATCAGCCAGTATTGCATCATGCGGCGGCCGACCTTCAAGCTGAAGATCCGGATAGATGTTATGCATCTTACAGAACGCAATCTCAGCAGCTATGCCTTCAAGATCAGTTTCGCCACAAGTTTGGGGACCAACCTTGCCATCATTGGTATTAGATTGACGATTTTTAACGTATCGAGCTTTGGCCAAGTATTTCGCAAGGCGTTGCTCTGCTTCATTCAGCACCACGCTTTTTCCAATCTTTAACGCTTCATTCACGCTAGCTGCTCCCAAAAATGTTGCTGTGCGCAGTCAAGCACTTGATGGTAGGGGGCCAGGCTGTCCCTCATCTAGTCGATCAGTTCGGCCACCGCCAGAACCATATCCCGCCCAAGGCTCACCCCTTGCGTACTTAGCGATTACGCGACTGAGACCTATTTGCAATATCTCTTGCCTAAAGTGATGGCAGGTCGACAAACCAGAGTCTGGATGAGCATCATCATAGAAGTGACATAGTCTTTGGCACTTCCAGTTATTAGGATCTCGATCAAGGATTCTGCGAGGCAAGTTGTCTAATCTTATCTTCTCAAATTCATGACGAATCATTTGTAGTGTTTCGGGCAAATCCGAGCGCTGGTAGCACAAGCTGTATGGTCCACCGTCCTGGATGTAGTAGATTGTCATAAGAATTTCATCGTTTGGATAAAGCTTGCACAACGCATAGTGATAGAGACGCAGCTGAAAGTCGCTTTGCATGTCTTCGTATTCTTTGGTCTTGTCTTTAATCCAACATCGACGCTTACCAGTCTTCCAGTCAATATACTCAATCATTCGTGATCCGACCCGAGTAACAAGATCCATTGTTCCCCTGAGGATTAATTGGCCCGAATATTTTCGACCGTCGGGCAGTTCGTATTCATAGCTAGCCCAGTCTTCCTCAAGAGCAATCTCAAAATACTGTTCAGGCATGACCACGTTTCGGTTAACAGGAGAGAACATCCCATCATTGAACAGCAGCACGTCCCAGGTCCAATTGTAACATTTTTGGAAGTCGCCTTTTGTCCACGGATGAACAGTGCGTTCCAAATGGGTATAGTGATCCCAACCTGCCTGAACAGCCATCTCGGGAGTAAATGTTGCGGTAGCAAATTCTCGCTCTACTTCAGGATCCGAAAATGTCGATTCCTTGTTTTGATGAGCTAATTTTTTTCGAGCTAGTAGCTCAAGCGCTTTGTGAACAATGTTCCCAGACTCTGCCTTTTTTCCAGAAGGCTCCTTATGTCCAAGATTGGAGGTTATAAAAAATTTGTGGGGGCACCACCCGTAACTGCCGACAGAACTAGATCTGAGGAATGTTACGATAATTGGAATGCCTCCCGCAGATAGGTAATGGCTGCATCAAGCTGTTGGTGCTTATTCATAGATGCGTTATCAATAATTGCATCAAATTCATAATTATCTAAGGAGTTTTCTGAAGAGTGCTCATCAGTTTTCTCGTTGTCGCCGCGGGTCACAAGAATAATTTTGCCCCCAGATTTGCGTATAGCGTCACACTCGTTCGGAAAACGTAAATCTGCAACAACTACTAAATAGTCAAGCGCCGAAGATTCTGATTCGTCGGAATGTATTTTTCTCATGGTAGCATCTATGTGAATAGAGTGGCTCATTGTTCTACATATTTCGGTGCCAAAATACTGAAGGAATTCTCTGCATGTCATTTTTTTGTTTCTAGGTGGACGAGGCTCAGTCATGATATCGTATGTTGGCATGTCGCCCCACCCATACTGAGTAAGTTGATCCTTCTGTTGCTGGCTACCATAAACAGATGTTCTTGATATACCAAACAAATCAACAGATGTTTTTTTAAGAACATCAGCCATATGGTATACGTTCCCATCCCTCAATAATCCGTAAGATTTCAACCACCACGTAAGCATGCCGCTCGCCAAAGTGTCTTTTCCAGAACCTTTTCTGCCAGCAATACCAACCATGATCATCTCAGTCTCTCCAGAATTTCCTTGAGTTGTGCGGGTGTTAGATCGGCGGGGTCGAATCCGTGACCGGCGTGTGCAATAACAACGCGAAAGCATCGGGATAGCTGTCCGACAATCTTCATGGCTGCCGAGCGTCCTGCTTCGTCGTCGTCAAGAAACACAACAACCTTGCTGGCTCCTGATGCTTCCAGCAATACCTGCTGTGCATCTGTGAGTGAGATACCCAGTAGGGCTGCTGCATTGTGATAACCGGCCTCCCACAGCCTCCAGACATCAGCAGGCCCCTCAACCAGGATGATGGTTCCAGTACGACGAGCCTCTTGGAACGCAGAATGCATGTTGTAAAGTATTCTGGCTCTTGAAAATCGAGAGTGAAGCCACTTCGGCGTCTGATTGGTTGTTGTGGCTCTGGCTGAAAAGCCAACGGCCATTCGTCCAGTGTGGTCATATACTGGCACCACTGCTCGGCCAGCAAATGGCCCCGTCTGAGTTTCGCCAACATCAAATCGATCTAAGACTTCGTACGAAAATCCACGACCCAAAAAGAATCTTGATGGCACATCCATTCTGCTACGTATGGTTTTGCGGCACCACTTACCTTCTACTCCGTCCTCAACTGCTAAACGACGAGTCTGATTTACAAACTCACGTCGCGAATGATCAACAACTATGTTGGGGCCTTCCCCCTTAATTCCCAACGATCGCCTGATGAAGGAAAGTGTCTCTCCAAGAGTTGCTTTTCTGTCACCCTCTGCGTTCCAATTGTATCTTTGTCGTGAAATTATGCCTCTCACCATTCCAAATGTGTCGTCGCGAAAAATGCGCTCGCACCCACGAGTGTGGCATTGCCAATACCCAAATGCGGAGTTGGTATAGGCACGACAACCGGTCGGGTTGTCTCCTCCATGAACGGGGCACGGGAGGACTACTGCATTTTCTGCCACAACGTAATCTAAACCGAGTGATGATAGTACTTGCTCAAGATATTCAGTTGCAACGCCCGAAATTGCCCGTAGACCATCAAAACTGGGGCGACTGGGCTGTTGATCCGTCAAATCCTGAACGCCCTGGGCGCGTGCGGAGGACCCCGTTGCGGGTTGGCCCCTCCCTAAGTCGACCAAATTCGTATTGTCCTTGGACATTGATGTAGTCCCCACTTTCAATTCCCTTACCCTGCCTAGTAACAACAGGTATTAACTTCAAATTGTAACGAACTCCGTCTGCACCTACGCCTTCTTCAGCCATTTCTTCTTGAGATTTCCACTTATAGATAGAGAAGTTTGAGCAAAGCCAAATGATCCTATCAGAACCAGAGGCGGTGCTAGTGTCCTCTGCGTTAATCCCATCGCGATTCAATTGAACAAAAGCAAGAACTGGAACCTGATATTTTACTGCAAAATTATGCAGATTAGTCATGAGGAATCCCAACGCCTGGAATTCGCTCACGTTCTTGGTGATTGAGCGATCATCCATAAGTTTAACGTAGTCAAAAATAATTAGGCATGGCTTGGATTGTCCAGACTCGTCAAAGCCAACGTGTCTATACAGCCACCTTCTCATGACTCCGACAGTTTCTTCAAATGCTTGACCAGCAATTGAGGAATAATGGTACGGCATCGCCTTAATTTTTTCCTTGGCGTCGTACACTCTGCGCGATTCCGATGGATCGCTGGCAAATTTGCCAGACTTGATTCTGTCAACAGTAACGTCTGCTAGATTGGCGATCATCCGATGCCAGTGCTCCTTAGCTGACATCTCCGTGTCTAAATTTAGAACAGGAACTCCCAATTTTCCAGCAGCATGAAGGGCTATGTTGTCTGCCAACTGCGTCTTGCCAGTTTTTGGCCGCGCTCCAATCACATTCACAGTGCCTCGCTGAAATCCCCCACCTATCGCCTGATCATAGGTCGGAAGTCCAGAACCTACTCCCATCATGTCTGAAGGATTGGCTGCGAGATATTCTAAATATTCGTCTAAGTCCTTGCCGATGTGAGAGAGTGTGTCACTCTGGCTTCCTAGATTTCCCACGAAATTAAATACTGCCTCTTCGCCAACACCTAATATCTCACCTAGCGTTTCGTCTCCAGTTACAGCATCCAATCGGTCGGCTGATCGCCTCAACACGCTAGCAAACTCTGCAGCCTTACGAAACTTGACTAATCGAGCTGCTTGCTTGCGAAGATTGCTTGATTCTACGGCCGTGACCGCGAGAGCCCGCAAATACTTC
>Ga0102829_1000099_pt1 | contig 25948 bp, 45 predicted proteins | sample ColrivemetaGS575_FD_84510 | JGI IMG/M metagenome (GOLD analysis project Ga0102829, IMG submission 84510) | Estuarine microbial communities from the Columbia River estuary - Freshwater metaG S.575 | ecosystem: Environmental > Aquatic > Marine > Intertidal zone > Estuary | place: USA: Columbia... | reverse complement strand
TAGGGGAGTCATTGTCAGCGGCAACGGTCTAAATTTCACGATAGGGTCTATTTGCTCTGGAGGTGGACAATACACAATCAATACAGGTTACCACAATGACGTTGACCTAAATGCGCAAGGTGCATTTACAATGGGTGGAGGTGTTGACGCTGACTGGTGGGGGTGCTTGACTCGTCACTCGCATTCATCTAGTGGTGGGTTTTGCCGTGTGATTGGGGAGATGTCGTTAAACTCTGGAGCATCATATGCTGGTGGCGAATTAGAGTTTAACTTTTCAGTCAGCAACGGAGTATCTGCTACAGCAGTGCCAAATATACGCATGTGCAACTCTGGTTTTGGCATCATGCAAGCTGACTTTGATTTTCTCATTGTTGACCTATCGAGTGGCGCACACATGGCAGCAAAACGCAGAGTCACATGGACTCAACCATCATGGACTCAAGGCACTGGTTTATCGCAGGTAGTAACGCCAGATAGCACCCTTGACACCCTGACTTTTACTGCGCATGGATTTACAAATAATACCATTGTTTACGTTACAACTACAGACACGATGCCAAGTGGATTGCTCACGACTACCCCCTACTACATTGTTGGAGCAACAGCAAATACTTTTCAGTTGTCTCTAACTTCTGGAGGACTAGCCGTTAATTTCACAACAAACGGAACTGGTGTCATAAACGTGTCACAAGTGCCTCCACCAATTATTACCGCTATTGAGGTTATTGGCACGGACGTTGGCAGTAATGGTGGGCTTGCACCTGCTGCATGGGCGTTAAGATTTCTTCCAGTAAATCGCAGATTTGTTACGGGGCAGCTAATGTATAATTCAGCGACTTACGCTGGCTCAACACCAAGTTCTTTTCCGTATCTACACGTTACGGCAACACTCCCAGCAAGCGGGGTTCTAGGGTTTAAAGGCACCGCAAAAATGGACTGCAACGTCATGAAATTTTAATAGTATAATTTATGGACATCTCACTAACAACGGCAGAATTTGAAAAGGGCTTGACTCGCAAAGGGATCATCGCAACCAAGCATTTAGCTGACACTCTCAACGAGTGCTACGCTGAGTTTTGGAGTCGCGATAAACAAGAAATCTTGGACAGCATCAACGGCAATCTTGCTGCCACTCTCGAACGATTTACGGCAAACTCAGAACTTGGCGCGGCGGTTAATTTGCAGCTTGAAAAGACCGACATTATCAGTCGCGTGATTGTAACAATGCCAACTGGCTACGGATTCGAGGATGGTCAATTTGTTTACACCGCGCCAGTGGTTACAGCACCTGAACCAGAACCAGAACCAGAACCAGAGCCTGAACCTCTTCCAGAATAAATATCATGATTGAGGAACACAGTACGACATACAATATCGTCAATGGGCTTATTGGCATAGCCGCATCCTCCTTGGGTGTTATCACACAATTTCAAGAACAGTTAGATTGGGCTTTGAAAACATCCTCAACGATGTTGTTAATCTGCGTCTCCAGCATTACACTTTTCAACCTATTGAAAAAAAAGAAATGAACCAAAAGCAATCCTTGGCAAGGCTATCTTTATATATTCTCATTGCGATGGGAACAAGTGCCAGCGCAGGGTTGCCAACCGTCAATTTCACTGATTGGCGCGAGACTGCATCATTTATGCTTTCAGTCGCGATGACAGGTCTAATAACAGCACGAAGCTACATTGACCAAACACCAAGCATGGTTGAACAATGAGCGACCAACACTTATATTTAAAAATTATTGCGACTACAATTTTTGTTGTTGTCATGGTTTGTATGGTTTGCTCAAACTTTTTTGACGACGATGATTACCAGCACTAATAAATTAGTTTACTCCGACGACGGCAGACTATCCGACGACTGGGCTTATCGCCTTGAGTCAGACAAAACCTATCTGATTGGACGAATAATCGAGCCGTTTGATGTTTGGACGAATGATGGGCTATACCATATCGCATCCTTCCGCGACGGCAGACTGACTATTTTTGAAGGATATGAATGGGACGGCTTAACGTGCTACAACGATACTCCCGCGAACATGATCGGCGGCTTGGTGCATGATCTTGGTTATCAGCTAGGTGGCTGCCCCAATACTCCGTTCACTCGTAAAGAGATTGATTGTTGGATACGCGATTTAATTGCGCCCCGCGCACCTTGGGACGCACGAATCATTTACGCTGGAGTGTGTGCCTTCGGCTGGAAATTTTATGGTAAGAAATCAAACGTGAAAATCATATACAAATGAAACTAGTAATTACAATCATTTTAGCACTTGCTTACTCAAGCTGCACATTAACGGTCAACCCAGACGGTTCGCGCACTTATGGTGCCGATCCAGAAGTCGTAGTCGCAATCCTTGACGCAAAATAATTATGTCCACCCCACGCATTACCCACGACGAAGTAAAGTCGATTCTCCTTGCTAACGGTTGCGACATAAAAAAATGTTGTTGGCTCGCGATTCGCGGCTACTATCTTGATAGTATTGGAGCCGAGGGTAAAAATGATCGCAACAAATGGGACGATGCGTGGTGTCTCTACTCACCTCAACACGGTGTAGTGACTTACCAAGCTAACACCGACCCAACTGGGTATCGTGCTGGGTCTGGCACAGGCTCCAATAAGGGTCGCGCAAGCCTCGCCACGGGCGTTTGGCTATACGGTGCAGGAAAACACAAAGGAAGACCAGCGTTCCGCCAATGCGCTGACGTATTAGTCAAGAGAGACAAGGTTGGCGGAGGCACTTACGACCACTGGGGTCAGCACGCGATCGATATTCACGACGCTAAAGGTGCCAGCACTTCTTCCGAGGGATGCCAGACAGCTCCGACTACAATGTTCGTGCCACTGCAATCTATGTTTGTTTCATGGCTCGCAGCCTCGCTTAACCCATTCGGCAAAAACGACTGGGGCGAAAAGGTTCGCACTTTTGAATATTGTCTCATCGAAGAAACCGAGAGACGTAAGGGGAATATTATTGCCCCGCACCGCTACACGTCGTAACGGTTTTTACTGAACCGTCGCTCATGTGCCGCTGCTCTTCGTGAGACCGTCTGTGGATCCCTGCCGTCGACCATAGCCATTCCTGTGACGTTGATCGCATGCCGTTCCTCTTTAGGGGCATACTTCCAGAGAACTCGCAGCCTTGCTATTTTCTCTTCTCTGTTTTTGTCTGTCATTTCTTCGAGACCAGTCATGAGTTTATTTCGGTTGTTCGCTGACGACGTATCTTGGCGATTGTTTTCTTGAGGTGTTGGTTCATTTGATTGTTGGTGTGCATTGATCACTCATATGTGTATTTGTATTTTTGTTAGTCTTGGTATTCGTTAGCCACTAGGCTAGGAAATTCTACCCGTAGCATCCAGCCACGGTTGACGGCTCGCCACAATCTGATGATCGAAAAGTGGTGATACTTCATTTGTCTGGCGATTTTCTGTTTCGCCTTCTTTTTAAAACGCTGGTCTTTCATCGTTTGAATATGCTGGTGTTGGTGGTCCCTTTATCTCCCACATCCCGTTCCTCTGAGGACAGTGAATGACATCGAAGTCGATTGCTTTTTTCAGCAGCATCCTCGCCTTTGGAGCTGTGATTTTGCGAACCTTGATCAGTTGATTTATCAACTCTTCGAACATGGTGGGAAAGGTGCAGTCAAAAAAGTTAAGGGTCTCTCTCTCTCCTTTTTTAAGTGGCTCGACTTCTTCCTGTGGCGCTGGGCACAGAGTCCATGACAGACCTTCGTTCTTGCCTCCCTGACGCAGATATAGTGTGTCAACGTCAGGAGATCCATCGAAGTCTATAGCTCCAGCACGCGTCTCACGCTTGCACAACATAAACTTGTATTTCCCCTTCTCTGCCGTCGGCATGAGGACAGCTACCGACCGCACCCAGTTTACCATGTCAGAGCTTCCAAGACCACTGTAGGCAAATTCTTTTACCGATCTCTCTGCTTTTGGTTTGCCATCTGTTTTCTCTGGCTTCCCAGTGTGGTGCATCAGGATTGCAATCGCTCCAGTGCGCTTCAGCATCGGGTCTAACAGGACTCTAAAAAAGTTACTGCTGACTTCCTGCTTTGATATGTCTCCGCCGATATAACTTAATACTGGGTCGATCCATACGACATCAGCACGGTGGAATAAAAGCTGGCGCTCGACGACCTTGACGAAATCTGCGGAAGTCACTCCAGACACAGGGACGAAAATTACGTTAGATACCAGCGACTTATATTCTTCCTCCTGAAGCTTCCCTTTCCGATTGATCGCAAACACTGATCCAGCAGCCATCTCTGCGATGTCTCCTTTGTCGTTCTCCGCTTGGATGATGATCTGTCTCAGCGGTCGTCTGCAATCAATTCCGTTCCATGATCTGCCCATAGCCCATGCCATTGCCATGCCAGTCATCAGGGTTGATTTGCCAGCACCAGAAGGACCGATGATGACCATCGAACCACCTCTGCACAGGTAGCGTTTTTTGATTCCAATCATCGCGTCTGGATCGTCATTGAGGGGGAAATTTGTTAGGTCAGGAATACGGAAGAATGGAAGGACATCTGGAGACGTTGCTTTCTCGACGAACTGTTTGGTGACATCCTCAAAGGTAGGTTGCTCTTTCGCGATCCAGTCGTTCGGGTCTTCGAACTTTTCAGGAGCGTGCGAGTATGAGAAAGAACACTCCTGTGGTATCGATGCTTTAACTCTCTCTAACCATTTCTGTGCGGGGGTTTTCCCCTCCTTGTCTTTTTTCGTTTCTGGATCGTTCTGAGAGATTGCGATGATCCTCGATGTTTTCCCGATCAACGCCGACACGTCAGTGTTTGAAGAGGCTCCGCGCGTGATAATGTAGGCATAGTAGTTTTCTTGCTCCCAGTGCCGCAGCGATGCCATGACAGCGAACGCATCCCACTGAGATTCTAGAATGAATGTTGTGTTCGCTGCTTTCGGATCTCCGATCACCAGTGCTGACGTTCCCTCCGCTGCCTGCGGGTCATAGAACCAATTACCCTTAGCCTTGTCCTTGTAGTGGCACCGCACGACGACCCCGTCGTCAAAGACTGGGAATGCGTAGTTACCGTTGAAGATGCCGATAAGCTTTTTAGATTTCAACCAGTGGAACACTCTCGAGTCGACACCTCTGTCGGCAGCGACTGCGTCCACCTGCTCTTCTGTTAGATTGTCCACCCTTGATTCCCACAATGCCGCGAATTTGTTAGTGGCTGCAGTCTTTGTTTTTTGAGCAGGCTTTTTCACTGGTGGAGCTGTCCCGTTACTGTCTGCATGAGAGTCGTTGAGAAGAATGATCCGCCCATTTTTTAATCCGTTAGATGTGTCGGCGATGACGTGTCCAGTGATAATTTCGGCAGCTTCCTTGAAATTCACCATCTTGATTTTTTGGACGAACGCAAAGATATCTCCACTGTCACCGCATCCAAAGCACTTGTAAGTTTTGCGCTCGGCATTCACCTTGAACGATCCTGACTTCTCTGTGTGAAACGGGCAGCAAGCGGTGTTGTTTTTATCTAGCTCAATGAATCTTTTTATAACCGACACGATGTCGTATTGATCTCTGATTCTTTCAATTTCTTGTTCTGGTATCATTTGGTTATTTTTTCTTTTCTGATATTAATTTTTCTACGTCTTCAGTGCTTCGTGCTATCCCAGCAATTCCTCCGAGGGCTTGGACTCGGTTGATGAATTTATCCTGCGACTCTTTCCTGCCTTTTGCAGTTTTGTCGTTTATCTTTTTCGTCTCAATTGCTGCAAATACTCCTAATGTCTTCCCGACCATTTCCTGAGTAATGAGTATTGGCACGCAGCAGATGAGGTCGCTGGCTCCTACCTCCCCTATCTTCACTGGGTCTCCAGCAGGAGAGTAAAACAGACCGACCTGATACCGAAGTGACAAAGCTCCTGCTTTACTGAGGTGCAGTCGGATCTCGTTCTGTATATTTTTTTCTGTTAGGCTCATGATATCAGCTTGCGAAGTTTTTTTACACCGTCGTCCTTGAGCGAGTAGTAGAATACTTTTTTGTTTTTCGCATTCTTCGTCTCTCTGATATTCAGCCACCAAGTCATCCGTCTCAAGGTCACCGATGGATGTGAATCGCCAGTAATCTCAGTCACCTCATGACTGGTGCATTCTTTGACTGTTGATGTTAACTGCGCGACAGCGCATAGCATTACGGCTTCTCTCGGAACCATTCCCTCGGCGAGAGAGTTGCGGTAGAACTTGATTGTGTATTCGATTTTATTCATGCGTGGTTATGATGTTTGGTTGAGCTGTTAGATCCAAGAACTCATTTAAAATGAGAGTGGTTCTTTCTTCGTTTGGTAATTTCTCTGCTAGAAAAACTAACGCTTTTTTAATTATGTTAGTGAGATCGGATGAATGCCTCATTGAGATTGGCAGAAGCTCCATCGCATGCTCTGGCGACTTAGCCTGAGTATAGTATGATTTATCGTCTGGCATCAGAGTAAACACCTCTTGTTCTGCCTTTGATATTTTAACTCCCAAGCTTCCTCCAGCTATTAAGCATTGAAGCTCAGCTGGCGAAGGTGTCCACAGTGAGACAACTTCGTCGTCTGTGATTATGAGGTTACCCTTGTTGCAATGTGTCGATATGTATGGTGTCATCGTATATTTTTTCTTCCTTTGATTTTCATTCTCGCCCAGAACTCTGGATTTTTATATCCCCTGCTACGACCGAGTTCTGTGAGATCTTTCAGAGTAAAAACTTTTTTTTCTTCCTGTTTTTTTGCCAGCGCTTCCTGTGCCTTGACTTCTATCAATTCACCCTTGGATATTTCAACGGTGCGTGACTTGATGACTTGGTAGACGTGCCCACAGAACGGACAGCAGGTGGCTGGGGCATGGACACTGAAACAGTCTGGGCACGACTTGATAAGAACGTCTGGCTCGAGCTTTGGCTTCTTTTTCTTGCCGTCCAGAGACCACTCCCTCGGGCTTGTCGCGAACCCGTGCTTGGTCATCCACTGACCATTGACCACTGACCCGCAGTTGCCTACGTGGTCGAGAATCACAGAGTATGGTTTCCCCCCGTTCGCGATCGCTGCCAGCCTGTCTTCCGCTGAGTCCAGAGGCATGCCTACTGCGTAGACTGGTCTGAGTGGTCTTCCTATCTGTTGCATGTGCAAACCTGTCGACTCCGTCGGTCTGAGGAGTTGTGCTGCGACCACGTTGGGGATGTCTAACCCTTCACCAATTAAGTCGCAGGAGGTGACGACTTGGAAGGTTCCGTCACCGAGACCCGTGAGTCGATACGCACGCTCTTCGTCCGATAGCTGACCGTCGACGTAGGTGGCTCGGTATCCTGCAATGATATACTCGGAAGCGACGTGCTTGGCATGCTCTACAGACACGCAGAACACAATCATCGGAACACCGTCGCAGTGACGCTTGTAATGCTCGATAGCGTCACCAGTGATGAGCTTCTGATCCATCGCTTCGGCAAGTGCTTCTCGTTCGTAGTCTCCGCCACGCTTTGCTATGCCAGACAGGTCGGCAATTCGTGGGCTACAGAAATACCTAGCCGAAGAAAGGTATCCATCATTTGTTAGCTCTCCAGTAGAAGGACCGATGATCAGTTCTTCAAAAACATCACCGAGACCTCTGCCATCAGTTCGGCACGGTGTCGCTGTTACCCCTAGAATTTTAGCGTCGGGGAAATGCTTCATGATCTTGTCATAGCTTCCAGACGTAGCGTGATGGGCTTCGTCGTAGACGATGAAGTCTGGAGCTTTCTCCTTCGACATGCGACCGACAAGGGTTTGGAGAGAACAGACCTGCACTGGTGATTCTGTCCACTGCTTTGACTTCGGGATCATTATCCCGTGCTTGATTCCGAAAGATGTTAGAGTCTTACTCGCTTGGTTCACTAGCTCGCGACGGTGCGCAACGATCCATGTCCGAGTTCCTTTCACAGCTGCACCAGCAGCGATGCATGAGAACGTGACGGTCTTACCTCCTCCAGTTGGGAGGACGTATAAAACTCTGCGGATTTTCTTTCCATATGCTCTTCGTATATGGTCGATGCCTTCCTGCTGGTATGGTCGTGGTTTCATGATAGTTTTTATCAGAACAGATCGATGCAATCAATCGCGATGCGATGATTGATCTTGGGTGTTCCCCGAATTGATTCGAGCCTCCATCCAGTCAGAGAGCGGGAATCGGTCGACGGGACGGTAGTTGTGATCTCTCGGCTCGATGAATCTCCACTCCGTCCATTCTGCCCATTCTTTCTTGATGACCTCTTCGGCGGCTTTTTCGTCATCGGCTTCGATGAGGGCGCAGAGCGTCGCGTTGTCGTCGCTGTCGTAGCCGCTGCACCACCATCCTAGGACGGGAGCATGTGGAGGGTAGCCAAGAGGGCGATAGTCTTCCGTGGGTTGCACCCAAGAGACCCAAAAACGGGGAACAAGTCGCTGCTGAGCAACCGCGCCCGTTGTGTTATCGGTGTTTGTATTTTGGTTCATAATTTTGTAAAGTGTTAGCCGATTACGTCGGCAAGTCGTGTGGATTTTATTACAGCTTCCAAGGGAGTCGTTAATTCAGTGTCCACTGGGTTATAAGCCCACTGCTCTACTCTGAGCTATGATAGTTTTATTACCACACTCGCACCCACTGTTCAGGTCGCTCACCCAGTATCTAGTTTAAGGATGCCCTCAATGCAATGAGCGCGAGTGTGGTGGCATACAAACGGTATGCCAGCGTTTATTGATCAGAACGGCACGTCGTCGTCATCTGCTGGATCCTCATCAAGATCAGCGACCACTTTCCCCCACTCGTATGTCTTCACGCGAGCAAATTTCTTGCCTGCATACTTGCCTTCGGTAGGACTCTCATGCTCGATCAGAAGCTGTCCAGATTTGCCGACAATCCACTTGCACTTTTCAGGCACAAACTCGATGTCCCCAAGACTCTCTCCTCCTTTCAGAGACTTCAAGAATCGGGCAAGTCTCCACAGTGATTTCTCACCTAAGAAGATTTTGTCCTTTACCTTTGTTCCTCCGCACGTCAGCTCAACGGTTAGAAACTCATTTCCGTTAGATGACAATTCTACGTCTCCAACGCTTTCGACTGTGAATGCGTGGTAGCCTACAGGGACGAGAATATAATCTCCACCCTCTTGGTCTGCTAATTTATCGTTTAGTGATATCTTACTCATTTTTCTATTTAGTTAATTATTGGTATTAGTTTTCTTCTTCTTCTTCGTCATCCAACGATGTCAACTCGACAAACGCTGGCAAATCTATCGGGGTCTCAATATTATCCCACGGTGACGGGAACACTCCTGTTGAAACGCATTCGTTCCAGAGACGCAGAGCGCTGCGATACCAGCGGCGACCCTCGGCAATTGCTGAGGCGCTGATCGGTCTCATCGCTACTTCGTAAGGTGCCTTGCTATGAACCCATACGATGTAGAACGTGTCTCGGTTCTCACCAGACAATGCGTTCCACAGGTCGAGATACAGAGCAGCCTGACGGTGGTATCCGAACTTCGCGACTGTCTTGGAAAAGTGATGCTCCGACATCTCAGCGGTAGTCTTCATGTCAACGAGGCAGCTCTTCCACTTCCCCTTGTTAGGCACGATGTCGATCATCGCCTTAGCCAATGTAGTGGTTCCCTCTTCGACGATCTCTCCGAACATTGTGACCTGTGTGGATGCCTCTTCCATCAGCTCAGAGTATGGCTTGAATGCCATGAGCATGGTCAGTGCTTGGAGTGCCTGCTGGTAGTCGCTTTGCTTCACCGCTTGCTTGCCGTCCAGCTCGACACCTGCTTCGAAATCTTTGCAGTAGTTCGAATTAGCGTTCCACGGTTTCTCTACCCGAGGATCTTTTTTGGTCGGCTCGCACGGGTAGTGTGATGGGAGGATTGTGTATTCGTTTTCGAACTCGGTAGGAGTCAATGCCAAGCAGTCGACTAGGTTGCCGAACTTCATCGCCTTTGTGTATTCACGCACAGGCTTGAGTAGCCATGCAGCGGGGTTCGGCACGAAATCGGTAAGCATTGACTTGCTCACTCGCAGTGTCTTGTGGTCGCCAGTATGAGGGGCGAAGTATTCTTCTCTCGGGTAGTTGTATATGATTTGTGGTTGCATGTGATTATTTTCCTTCGTATGTGATTTGCTCTCTGTCAAAGTTTCCAGTCCCTTTGACCTTAGATGTTTTCCCCCCAGCATAGGCTTGATTTACTGACGGAGCATGATGCTCTTGTGATTTGCTCCACGACTTGCGCTCTTTCTCGCTTTCGTTTAGGTCATCAACCATCTTTTTAATCCGCTTTCTTTCAGCACTCTCACGCTGAATAAATTCAATTTCTTCGTCAGTCATAAATTATACCGTTTCACCTTTCAAACGAGCGACTGTTCCGTCGTCGGTTAGAGTTTTCTTCTGGTCCTTGGTCAGAGACTTCCACAGTGCCTCTCTGGCTTCCCCAGCGCTGGTGAGCAGCTGCGCACGCAGTCTGTCGAGTGCTGTCATAGGAGTGCCTCCCTGTAGCCACTCGCGCACAGCAAGACCGTCCTGAACCGTGATGTAGTCATCGGCACGTCCGAGGTAGGGTCTGAGCGCCGAAGGGCAGCGCAGCACCTTCTGAGACGAACCCTCGTCCTGCATGAGCAAGAGAGTGGTAGCCTCGAACGAGAAATTCTTCTCGCAGATCGGCTGGATACCCAATGAGCTGACACCACCGTCTTGCTCGACCTTGGACTTCTCCTTGGCTCGGAGGCAGACGACGATGTTCATTTTTGACTGTAGCAGTGCGTTCACGAACTTCTGGTTCTCGCGCTTAGCAACCTGCCACTGGGCACGCTTGGCTTCTTTCGCGCACCATGTGCCGTCAGAGAACTGAGCGTCGGTGTAGTCACCGTAGAGAGCGATGTCAGAGCATCCCCCTTGACCCTCCCATTCGTGAGAGATGGAGTCGATGACAAGGGTGTCGATTCCAGCTTTTTCGAACTCGGCAATAGCCTCGACATATTTGCGAGGATGGAACGGAGCGGTCATGTCCAGTGCCATGAACCTGTCTCCATCTGGTAGGATGTCAGCGTAGAGACTTCCTCGACGGTTTTCGGTGTCAAGAAATCCCATGCGCTTGCCGACGCAGCCAGCGAGACCATACGCGAACATAAGTGCGCTAAAGGTTTTCCCAGTGCCTGATTGACCAGCAAATCCGAAAACTCCCTTGGCTCCTTTTCTTTGTGCTTCTTGTATCATTTTAGTGTTGTGTAAATGCTTCGGATTTCAGCGAGTGCTGTTTCGATGACCTTGCTGATTTTCGCGCAAGCTGCTTTCCCATCGTCGGTGCTGCCAGTAGGCAACCTGACCCCTAAAATCTCTTTCGCGTATTCAGCGATTTTGACTTTGTCAGGAGCAATGGCTGCTTTTTTCTCAGCCTGTTTCTTAGCCTCGGAATCGGCGCGAGCAGCAGCCAATCGATCGGATTCGATCTTGGCAAGCCGTGCTGCCTCAGCCTTTGCTTTCTCAAGCTCCGCTGCCGCAGACTTACGTTCTGCGGCGAGCTTTGCTTCAGCCTCTGCTTGCTGCTTGGCTAGTGCCGCAGCAGCAGCTTTGCGAGCGGTTTCAGCCTCTGCTTGCTGCTTTGCGATCACTGCTTCAGCTTCTTTGCGAGCAGCCTCCTCACGCTTTGCCTTAGCCTCAAGCTCAGCACGATCTGCTGCTGCTTTCTTCTCAGCCTCTACACGCTCGGCAGCAATGCGCTGGCGCTCTTCCTCCTCAGCCTTGGCTGCGGCTTCGCGTTCTGCCTTCTCGCGCTCTTCACGGGCAATTCTGGCTTCGTGTGCCAGCTTGCTGTTGTCGAGCATCGCTGCATACTCCTCAGCGGTCAGGCGACCAAGGCTGAGTGTGTTGTATGCGGTCGTGAACTGGTTCAGCTCAGCGTATCGGTCAGCGTGCAGACGGTCGCGCTCTTCTTGGGCACGTAGCTCGGCACGATCCTCGATCGCTTTCATGTCCTTCTCGGACGGGTGGGTAGCAGCGATCACGATGTTCTTCGCCCCGTCGATCGCACGACCTTGCACAAGGATGTCTTGCTTCATGTCCTTATGCGTTTTCTCGGCACTAGTCCGCACCTTGACGAGCGCCAGACGGGTCTCCCGTGCCTGCTTCTCCTGATCGGTAGACTCTCCCATTGCTGCGACTTCTCGAGCCTTGGTAACAAGCACATCAGCTTGGTGCATCAGGTCTCCGAAGCTGGCGCGAATCTTCACTTGGAACTCCTGTGGGACTTCCGACATCTCGAGCGTGGGTAGCACCTCGACCTCTTGTGGTAATGTTTTGTTCATAATTTATTGATTTGAATCTCTCGCCAGTTGTCATGTTTTTAAGCCATCGCTGGCAGGCACTCTGTCCCATTCAAGGGCTTTATCCTGAGTCGCCGCCTCAGCACTGGCGAGAGAAAATTTTAGGCTCGCTTCATTTTTTTTGCCCAGTAGCTGGCGAGCGCACCGTGCTGGGAGATTCTTAGTTGTATAGCTGCACGGGTTCGACCGTGGCGGCTATGATACTGGACTGGAGCTTTCTGAAACCGCAGCTTCAGCTTTGTACTGAACTCGCGATCTTTCAATTGCTGAAGCTCTGACTGAGCCGCAGACTCCTGCTTGGTGTGGTGTTCGATGATGTCGTTCATAATTTATTTTTGATTCCGAGTTTTGCTCTGCGAGCGATTGTTGATTTAGTTGGAGTGGTGGTCCTTGGCTTCTTGGAAGCAGCCTTGCGCTGCTCAAGCGCTGCCTTGGTCATGGTCTTCTTGATGCCTTTTCCAAGAGCGCCGAGTGCCTGTGCGTTTTTGTTAGGTTTCATTAGCTGGGTTGGATGACGAGCAGACCGATGATGGTCGCGATGATGATGCCAATGCCTAAACCCGTGATGAAGGCGCTGGCGAGCTTGCTATTGGTCGGGGCGAACCGCTCGTCAAGGTATGACTGGGCGGCTATGATCCCGACTGTTCTGTCTACGTGTGTTATTTTCATAATAATTTTAGTTGTTAGGAGAGGTATGCGAGGACTTCAGTGCGATCTTCGTCGAGTTTCGTCCAAGAAAAGACCGCGTATGAATTAGTGACTTGTGGCAGCTCCGTGGCAGAGTCGTCCGAGGTCGGTCTGAATGGCAGGGTGACAATCCCTCGGTCACCGATGATGGTATCTCCTCGGACAATGTCAAGGCTGAAACCGTGCGCTGCAAGGATGCGTGTAAGCTCCTGCAGCCCAGATGTGGTTGACCCGTGACGCATGTTTCCAGACAGGCTGGGAGATGCGTTCAGGGAGGCATTTACGCCACGACGTTTTGATGATAGGATGTTCATGGCAATAGGTCAAAAGTGATGTTTGTTTCAGTGACTTTTTTTACCTTGATCGGCAAAGAAGTGGCAGGCAATGATGGGAGCTTGCTTCGCATTGTGTTCTCGAACTGATAGGCTCGACCGTCTCGGATCAAGATGCTGTTGTTTGGTCCAGAGCTTAGTCTGATTGCTGCGAATTCTCCAGCCTTTAAAGAGAGGCGGAGACCGATCGGGATGTTGGCAATTAGTATTTTCATGTTACGCCCAGAAAACCCCACCGAATTTAATCGGTGAGGTGAGTGCTGGTATGTGTGATGGTTTATGCTTTGGTGAATTGTTTTTTGTATCGTGCAATGCATTCTTTTTTCCGCTTGTCGATTGCGTCCTTTACCTCAGCCATGCTTTCATAATGTTTGCTGGGTTGGTAGGCACCGAATGACGTGCCATTTTTGGTGACCATCATGTTAACGCTGAAAAGTTGACCCAATTTGTTATACCCGACATAAGCACCATACTTGTGGTCTACTGGTGCTTCTGTGACTTCTCCGGTGCATGTCCCTACTTGCAGACCAAGTGATCTGCCTTTGTTGTCGGTAATGCCAAAATCAATTAGTTGATATGTGCAAGGAACGATTTGTTTGATTAGTGTTCTCATAATATTGTTGGTTGACGCGCTCATCATAGCGAAAATACTTCCGATGTAAATAATTATTTTCATTTATTTTCGCTATATTCTAAAATGGTTTCAGCCGATTGACTTGTATTCGTTGAATTCTTTTTCCACTTCTTTTGAACAATTTCCGTAAAATTCAACCTCGCCAGTGTAACGCTCTTTCTCTAACAAATTTAGTAAATTAAAAGCTGCTACGTGATAAGCCCCATCGCCTCCACCGAGGTCTAGGTTGCGACCTGCACGGTGGATGCGTACACCGTAAAGTGACCAGAAAGCTTTGATTCTCATCGGCTTGGTTTTCATGTTAAATCCCTAACAGTTTTTTAAGTTCTGCCTTCACCCGTCGTGCGGTCTCTCCACGGTAGGTCGTGGCATTGCACAGGAAGAGCAGGACGATTTCCCTGCCGCTGTCGTGGATGTATTTGTCCGTCGGCTTGTCCAAGAAGGTCATCGCCTTCAGGTATGGCTTCGCCGCAAAGTTAATTTTGCTTCCCCAGTTTTGATAGATCTCGGAAGCGATTTCGTTAATTGGTCGTGTGTTCATAATTATTTTTTTATTCGTTGAATGATGTAAATGTCACGCACGCTGGCGCGAAGTGTGGTGGCGCTGCTCGCGGTGTCGACTACGATCTTGCCTTTGGAATCGATCACGATGCAGTGGTATCCCTGACCCTTGGTCAGTCTGATGCTGAGCTTGTAGTGCCCGTCTTCTCCTCGATCCTTGATGCCCCTGATGACGCTGGCGAGCGATGCCTTGCCACCCTTCACCTTGAACGCTGATTTACGGCTACGGGCACTCCAGCCGTGCCTGCGCAGGACTGCGTTGTCTTGCTCTGCATGACCACTGTAGTGGTATGCGTTTGGGGGCACGTTAAAGAATGCCAGAGCAGCCGAGGTGCATACTGTCTTGCGTTTACCACTGGCATGCGTGACGTGTTCTGTGAGACCAGTGAGACGCATCCCGTTAGGGGTTACCGACTTCGTCCTGAGATCCGCAGCAAGACCCCGATAATACTCTGGAGAATTCCTCAGAGTTCTTAGCAGCTCCCTGTTCCCGACGAAGAATGACACTTCGTCTTTGCTCAGTTCGCTGATCGGTGTGAGAAGGAGCCTGATCATTTCCTCGTTTGTCTTGGTGTCGTTCATGATTTTAAAATCTTGGCTAAGTCGTTTACGTTAGATTGAATTCCAGCTACGTGGTCTAACAGATCCTGAAGGATCTTGGTCTTGCGCTGCCAATCCAAAGCCAGACTGTGCAGGTCGTCAGCGTTCATGCAGATGGTTTTGCTGATCGAGTCTTCCGTATACTCGCAGCATATTCTCGCGACTGTTTCTTCTGGTTCCATATTATTTGTGTAAGTGGTAAAATTCGATAGCACGCTTGGCACTGGCAAGCGTTAGGTAGGTAGTGTTGTCAGCGAGCCACATGCCACCGTGGGTGCCTGTGTTTGGCTTGCGCTTGTAAATGACCACCCCGAGATACTCGGAGTGCTTGGTGTATTTTGGAGGTAGAACGATCATGCTTTTGTTTGGTTTAATTATTTGCGCGTATTCAGTCGCGCCACTGATTTTGGTTAGCTGTGTCTTATTGGCGTGCCGTCGTCCTCGCGACAATCGCAGTCGTCGTATGTTTGATTGCATTCATCGCATATTTTGATTGCTTCGCATTGTTTTGGCGTTTGCCATCCGCCGCATGACGATGACCATTGCTGCACCTTTACCATCTCGCGAAGCTTTAAGCACGCTTTTTCTGCGGCGGCTAATGATGTGTGAGTCGTTGCAATGTTGACGTTGTTAACAACCCTGAATTTGTGTGTGGGAGATTTCATATTTTTTATTTATTAAGCGCATAAGCAAAAACTGTAGCTGTGTCGGTATTTTCCATTGGCGCGGACGAATTGGGAGCGAACCAACGCATACCGCGTTCCCATGCCATGTGGTTCATTTTGCGAACGTAGCCCATGGACTGTAATTTTTTGCTTGCTGCAAAAATAACTGATTTCGGGTTTTTGTTTGCTTGCGCTTCGGTGATGTTAAGAGCGGAAAGAACTTTTTGCGTAGGTGGAAATGAAATGTGCATATTGTTTTTGTTGGTCATAAATCTGTTGTTGGTTCTTTGTGTGTTTTCATTTTGTTTTTACAATTATATCGTTGTTAAAATTAGCGTAAATAGTTTCTACCCCAGTTGTTTCTTCTGCTGATTCAATTGCTCGCAATGCATACTTGGAATACGGTCTGTATGAGTCAGCAAAAGAAATGCCGTAATTGTCAACAATCTTCACGGAATTAACTTTGTAACCGTTTGACGTTATTACTTTTTTTGCGGCGTTAAACATTTTTAATGATTGCTGATTCATAGTGTTGGTGGTGTCGCTCGCGGCGACAAACGAAACATAGCAAAAACGCTTCCGTTGTAAACAAGTATTTTCAAAATCCTATATTCTACAACGAAAGAAAGTTCTATTTCGTTAGAGATTTTGCCTTGTCGAGGATCTTTTCTATCCTCCATTTCTCATCTTCTAACTGACCAACGGCAGCGGTTAGCATCTTGATTTCAATCCGCTTCATCGTGATCCGTTTGTCCATCTCGCGGAAGTGTTCCTCTAACAGTTTTATGATTTGGTCGCTCATCGATCACCTCCTTCATTCGTTATCGCATCGTAAATCATCTTTTGAAGTTTTGGCATCTCGGAGCGTATCTCTTGCCTGTTTCTAGTTTCATATTTTTGTTAGATAATTTTAAAGCTCTTGATTAATTTCAGATTTCTATCCAGCCACACGACTGATGAGTTTTCTTTGCATTGTTCCGACGCAGCTTTTTTCGCCGCATCGATTTTCTCTTCTGTTAGATTTGATTCCTTCCACGACGGTGGCAATCCTCTCGGATGAACGACTGTCACGTCGTCACCCATCCATTTCATTTTATAAGCAGCTGATGTGTTCATTTTGTTACTGTGTTTGTAGTAGTTCGATGCGCTCAGCATTGCGGTGAGCGATCTTTGCTGTTCGCGGGAGAGGATTTCGGATGTTTTCCGCTTTCCCATTCCGCCACTAGCGGAAGGTCGTCGGCTTTCAGTATTCGGTGGTGATACATGCCGCACTTGTTGCATTGCGCTTCCGATGGAATCCCATAGCCATTGGTTACTGTTATTGACCAGTCATGCCGACACTCAAAAGCCCAGCGAACAAGACGCTGGAACCAATGACCACCAGCTGGGTCTTGGGGGTAATATCCGTCATTTCGATTGGTGTTCATAGTTCAGCTTGGACGTTGTCTTCACGGTTTATGAGTTCTAACATCGATTCGAAAAATGCATTCTCTCCGACGATGTGCTTCATCGAATTGTATGTCTCGATCGATGTCTTCATCGACGCTATCGCACTGCGGACATGCCTTTCGAGAAATGCCTTACGCTGCTCTTCGTCGTTACTGAAAAAGTAGCCACGACGATCGGATAACACAGGCACCTTGTGCTTCGTCCTGAGATCCTGAACGATCTGCCTAACAGATCTGGTAGTCGTGTCCGACTCGTATCCCTCATGCCAAGGGTGTGTGCCTATCCAGCGCTCACTTTCAGCAATCTGCTTCTGAGTGACTGGGTGTTCGGACAGCTGAGCGTATACCGCTCTCTCTGCCTCGGTCATTGACTCGGTCTCTTTGCGGAGTGCGAGTTCGAATAATTCTAGTCCGTATGTTGCGTTCATAATTTTTAATATGCCCATTTTGCGTCCCCCAAGATTTCGTCTGAGTCTGCCCACCACTCGTCCCATTGGGCGTTAGTCGCCACGTCCCACTGCGGTATGGCACTCGGTGCTTCTTTGCCTGTCAGAGATACTGGAAGCCATTTGATTCGGTTGTTTGGGTAGATTGCAATCTGCCCGTTGTCCAACCTTATCACATTACCTTCTTTGTGTTCTTCGAGCAGCTCGGAGTCGCCCACGTCAAACAATCCTTGAGCCTGTCCTTCGGGCAGGAAGTCGATAGTAAACCAATAATGACCTCCGATTGGATTCATACCCTTTCCGAGGTTCACTAGCATCGGAACATCGTTGAGTTGGTCCTTTCGCCAAATTTCGATAGACCCAGAGAGGCACTCCCACATCTGTATCTTGTGAAGTGGTAGCACTTTGTGGTCTGCGTCAGGCTTATACCAGTAGATACACTGAGGTGGAATCTTGTCGTAGCACGCTGCATACTTTTCAATCCATGCTTGGAAGCATAGTGGTCGGTTACGCATCGCTCTTACGGACACCAACCACGCTGGTTCAAACTCTTCAGGAGACCCCCCAAACGCATCGCAGCGAACGTAGATTTTTGCCTTCGGACAGTTTACGTTTCTCATGACTGGTTGCCCTCCTTTCTTGCTGCCAGCATTGCGTCTGCGTATTCATAGGCTTCTTCCGCAACAAGAGATTTTACGGGTTCTTCGCCTTCGTTATTTTCGTCGTTGTGCTTTTGCCAATTAGCTTGAGCGACTGGCAACGCCGCCGCCGCAAAGTAGTCGCGTAGTGTCATACCTTCTTGCCCGTGTTGCCACCCATGATTTGGGATATCGAAGCCAGTTGTTGGAAACGCCGACTCGCCGTTGTCTGTTGTTATTTCTTTTTCACTCATATTATTTTTTCTTGTTTTTGTTAGATTTTTGTGCCAGCAAACCAAGTGCCAGCCTATTCTGAATACTGCGCGATTCAAACGGCTTAACGCCGCCAACTTGGATCCCTCGATTAGGTGGTTTCATTGAAGCTGCCTTTGCTAGGCAATAGGCTCCAAGAATCCCAAATGCGGCTCCTGAAATAGCTAGTTCTAGGATCATAGCGCTGCCCCTCCTTTCGCTTTAGCTATAGCTGCCATCTCCTCGCGGGATCTTGGCTGCGGTTCGGTGACAAATGCTATCGGCTTGTCTAAGCCGTCAGTGATCTCCCAGAATGCCCTGCCAATGGAGGACGGTTCACGGTAGTTTACTACCCAATTTTTCGGTGTGTGTTTGTTCATAATATCTCAATTGGTAAATCTGCCGCGCGGACTGCTGACTCGAATTCTCTGACATACCCGCTGCGGTCGCGAGGTGCCCCGTCAGCGTAGCGCAGACCGTCGTTCATGACAATCTGGCTCAGGTTGACGATACTGATCCCTGTAGTGCCTCCAGCAGCCAATTCGCGTGCCTTGTCGGCGATCGCTGTCTTGAGCATGCTTTGGAACTGGGTTTGAAATTCACTGGTGGTGTTCATGGGTAGATACATAAGGTTTCTGTTCATGGTGTCTGGTAGTTGTTAGTGACTGTGTGTGCAGCGTGCTGCTTGGATTTTCTCGCGACGCTCTGCAATGCGAGCAACGTAGGAATCAATTTGCTTGAGATACTCTTTGCGCAGGTTGTTGCGCTTTTGAGCGTCGTCGAGACGGTCGAGGAACTCATCTCTCCAGTGATCTTTGTCCTCCTCGCTCAGGTTATTGTATAGTGAGGGGAAAGACGATTTCTTAGCTTTCCAAGCGTCAGCACGCGCTCTTCCGTCGACAGTTCCGTCCTCGCGAAAACCATCGAACTCAAGTGCCTCACCGAGGCGCTCCAAATTAAATCGAGCATCGGCAAGGAACTTCTCCAGCTCTGATACACAGTTATGCGCGACCCGTAGGTTGCTGTGATTGCCAGACGATTTATAGAACCAATCGTTTCTGTTCTTGTCGAACTCGACCTCGGTCAGATACGCTGCGCCTGCCTTAGTTTTAAGCCAAGTGCATTTGGTTCCACACCCTGCGCACTGGGTGACATTACTGCGGTAGACTAGATGTTTTTTGGTCATAATTTTTATTTGTAGTGGGTGAGGCAGGGGATTGGACCCTGCCATTTTTGGATTAGTCTTGTGGTGCTTCTGGTGTTGCAAGTCTGACGTTCAGTTTATAAGGACCCTCATATTTTACAGAGTGACCAACGACATCGCTCATGTAGCGTCTGGCTTTTTTCTTAGCATCAGCAGCATCTCTGGCGCGGAGATCAATCGGGTGCGCTTCATCGTTATCGATGATTGCGATGTAGTTTCTGTATGGTTTGAATGTGGTAGTGTTCATTGTGGTATTCGTTAGATTGTTCCATATTAGTTTGCAGCAATGGCGGCTTCCATACTGCCGAGTTTGTAGTGGCGTTTTTGAGCGGCAAGAAGCGACTCGATCCACTTGAGTTCAAACGGGTATGATATTTCAAGATGCTTGTAAGGAACGCTGACGGTTCCGAATTTAGGGTCTTCAAGTTCCACAATGGCGTAGGTTAATTCAATGCCTCGAACGATTCCGTAGAACGCTCCATTGAATGCCTTGACATGCTGATTTTTGGCGAATGCGGGAGCTTTGTCGTGCATTGCCGATTGGCTGAGTGATTCACTGACGGTTTGATTGCTTTGTTCGATTGTAGTCTTTTTCATTTGGTTTGTTTGGTTAGTTTGCGCGTTGCAGTCGCGCCCCTGATTTTGGTTATCCAATTTTGATTACGCTTGATGGGTAAAACTCCTTGGTCAGACCAAGGTGAAGAGGTGTCAGGTTGCGGTAGAAAATCTCTACCCCGTCGCGAATCAGCGTGCCCACGTCTGGGTTGGCTTGCAGGTATGCTCTGCGTGCTGCTTCGTATGCTGCGATTTGCTTTCCTTTGACCCATGCTTCGTGATCTCCGCTCATGCGTGCTTTTTCGTTGCGGATGTCGGATACTGTTTGGATGGTTGCTGTCTTCATATTGTGTTTCGTTAGTGTTAGTAGTTCGGTCTGTGTTAGGGATTAATATTCAAAACCAACGAAAACTTTCGCTGTTGATTTCAGGAACACCTCACGGTTCATGTCATCTGCTTTTGAGAAGCTGTGCTTCTTCGAAGAGCGGTCATAGTCACCTTTGACCCAGACAGGTGCTGTGTCAGTGTTGGAGAAGCGAACGTATTCGCCTTTTTTAACTTTCGATGCTGTCGTCAATGTGTCGGTAGTAGTGTTCATAATGTTGTGGTCACTCGCGGTGACAGGTGAACCATAGCGGAAATACTTACGTTATCAATATTTATTTACAGAAAACTGAAAATAGTCTGCCAGCCCTTATTCCATCAATGTCCGAACCCACTCAACAACACCGTTCAGATCGTCCCGAGACACCTCAATCCCACTCCAGATGACAGAAAACCGTCTAACAGAAACATCCTCAGACACCAACTCAAATCCCCAAGAAGCATCGTCGACAAACGTCTCAAGTCGGCACTTCTTCTCGATCAACCAGTAGTGCAATTCTTTCTGATTGATTCTCCATCCCTTCCACTTATCACCTAACCGAATCCGAGTCAGGTCATGACCTAACACATTCCTAAGTGGCTTCGCTAACCAGTAATCAGGAACCGTCCAGTCCAGCCCATCCCAATCGACCTTACCCATCCCGAACTCGGTGAGCAATTTATCCAGACCCCGAGGATTCGTCATCCATCCATTCCATCCAACAATCACCACGTCGACTGGTTTGTCACCACGTCCGCACTTCGTTACCGAAAACAATTCCACTCGGTCACGTCTGGACCTCATCACCAACTGACGATCGACCAGACACCGAGACAGCTCGTCACAGTCTATCCGATCGATAGCACCACCTGCCCAGTTCGCGATCCTCCTCGGGTATCTCGGCTCCTCTTCATTCTCCTTCAGCCATGCCAACTTGATCAGTTCATTCTTCACCCAATCACCAGTATTCATTTTTTTTAATCGCGTTTTTTTCTGCGCGACCTTCTGGTTATGAGCTGCCTTCTCTGGATTGTTCTTCCTCCACCTTTCGGCATTCTCTTTCAGTTTCTCTGGGTTCTTCTCCATCCATTTCCGAGTATACTCGGCAGCTTTCTCTGGGTGCTTCTGCCGATACAATTTCGACAACTCATTCCTCTTCAATCTTTTCTCTTCGTCCGTTAATTTCACTCTCTTGTTCATGTCCGACATGCCCATCCAATTATCTATTTTTTTCCCAACGTCAATCATAAATATTCATCCTCTCTATTATTCTTATTCTCTATTTACTATTGTTTATTTAATGTATTTGTATTGTGTGCCCCTTAAAGGGGGCACTAACAAATACATGTAATACTATAATGATAAGTATAGAGTAGATAAAGTAATCAATCATCAATCAATCATCAATCATCAATCATCAATCAACAGTTAACAACACCAATCAGCAATCACCAATCTCAAATCGGTGGGTCGCCAGTTTAGCTCCACGGGGTCGCCACGACCGTATCAGGGTGCTAACCATCTCGACACACCCAAGACGGGTCAACCATGCCTTAAATTGGATCCTGACGCAATTGGCGAACCCTTAATCATTTGATTTAAACATTCGTTTTAATACTGGTCAACTGAACAGCTGTTGCGCGATCGGGTGAGGGGTCGGCTAAAAACTCATGTCCAGCCCTCGCGCGCGCGTGACGCGCACGTAGTTTTTTCATTTGACACGTCCACCGAAAAATCGTAAAAGCGCCTCATGTCAGAACTTGCCAGAATCGAAGCCGTAAAAAAAGAACAGTATGCTCAACGTCGTCTCGAGGGTAAAACTCTCGAAGATGTGTCACCGAGCGCCATCAGTAAATCATTCATCAATGCGATCAATCACTGCATCAGTCCCGAGCGGGTCGCCGAAAGTATCTCGTCGCTGCTGACCGCTACTCGATTCAGTAAGGGTGAGGGAGAGATCCCTGACTACCGAGCGCAGGAGGCAGGTGCCAAGCTCTACCTCGCATACACCATCGGTCTACCCGTCCAGCGCCAAGAGGTCGTCACGGTCAACGTGGACGCTGACAGCGAGAACGGGATGATGGATCGTCTTGCGAAGTCACCAGCACTTCGTGCCGCACTTCGGAAGGCGCTCGATGCGGCGGACGACAATGTGACCGAGGTGTGAAAGAAAAACATCACTCAATTAGCCGTGAAATCATGTCACTTGTTTTTCTTTCACATTTGTCTTGCGTGGAACAAATTTCCAGTGTAATTTTCTCGCCGATATGAAACCACGTTGCGCAATACTTGTTAGGGTCTCCACTGCGAGACAGGAAACCGATCGTCAAATCAATGACCTCCGACTGCTCGTTGAGAAGAAAGGCTGGCACGTTGTCGAGGTCGTCGAGGAGGACGGTGTCAGAGGCTCGGCTAAGGTTCGTCACGGTCTCGATCGTGTCGTCGCCTTAGCTCAGTCAGGAGCGATCGACAAGGTCGCTGTCCATGAGGTCAGTCGAGTGGCTCGGAAGAACTCCGTTGCCCACAAGTTCCTCGAGACTCTAACCGAATGCGGTGTGTCGCTCTACTGGCACTCGCAAGGCATCGAGACGATGCTCGACAACGGCACTCGTAACCCAGCAGCTGGATTGATCTTCTCGATCATGAGCGAGTTCGCTCGGTCCGAGAGCGAGCAGCTGAGCCAGCGCATCCGCAGCGGTCTCGCCGAGGCGAAGCGTAAGGGTGTTGTGCTTGGTCGCGCCAAGGAGGAGAGCAGTTCGTTCCTTGCGAAGTATGCCAAGGTCGCTGAGCTACTTCAGTCTGGCATGTCCATCCGTAAGGTCTCAGCCGAGACAGGTGTGAACCACGTCACGGTGCAGAAAGTGAAATCGAATCTACTATGAACACAGTAATGAAGAGCGAGAACGCAGCGCTGAAGGCTGCGATCAATCAGACGGGACTAAGCTGGGAAGACTTCTCCAGACAGTCGAGGATAGCGGTGACGGTGATGGATAACATCATGCGAGGGAGGATCCCAGCGACGGTCCTGCAGGCACGAAAGATAGTGAAGGCGCTAGGTCTCAGGCACGTCATCGTCGACGCTTCGATGCTGATCGTAGACCTGTCATGCGACGAGGCACAACAGGTCGCTGAGGAGCGCCATCACTGGGGTGCCAGCGTCTCTGAAATCGATACCAGATTCATCTGGGATCAGATGTCGGTGCTACTGCCCCGTGAGCGTGAGGTGCTTGTCCTTCGGTTCGGTCTCGGCGATGGATACTCTCGGACCCTCGAGGAGGTAGGTCGTCAGCTGCACGTCACCCGTGAGCGCATCCGTCAGGTGGAGGCACGGGCACTGAGGAAGCTCAGGCACCCAGCCAGACGGCTGAGACAGTGCTGCCCGTGGTTGCATTCGGACGAGTGAATTTAATGCTTGCAGAGTCGGCTGAATGAGCGATGGTTTGCGAACTATGAACGCAGTGCAGACACTCCTGATCGAAGCCATCCACGCTGGTGCGCTTGAATTAACCAAGCACAATGCCGACTCGGTGTTGGTGCTTTACGTATCCCTCGACGACTTCATCCGACGGTTACCGAACCCGTTAGACTCGTTGAAGGACGACCTGAAAGCGGTGGAGAAGTGGGTGTTCTTTGCCATGCGCGCAGGGTCCGAGGTGTATGCTGCATCGACCGATGATGAGCTGCGTGCGAGGGTGCTAGGATCTGAACCAGTTGAAGCATGAGTGATACAGGAACAGTAAAGCTAACGCTGAGCGAGACAGGTCTTAGGTCTTACGAACAGACGGCTAGATCGATGCCATTACTGGAGGTAAGCGAATGAGCATGATACGAGCGATACGCGACGGAGTTCTATGGAACGTCGCAGGATGGTTGGCAGCGTTTGGGAAGATCCGAACGAAGTCAGGAGCGATCGCAGATGCCGAGCCTAACGAGTATCAGAAGCGGATCAGTGACATCGTTGAGTGGTGCCATGAGAACGGTGTTCCGTGTCGGATCATTGCTTTGAAACCACGTCAGAAAGGAAGCACGACTTTCAGTGTAGCGGTCGCGTATCGTCGGTTGATGGCGAAGATCGGTCGTGGTTTGTTCGCTGGTGGTTCGCACTTCCAAGCGTCGAACATGTGGAAGATATTTAAGACGTATGTCGACTACGACGAAGGGGACAAGGGGAGGTGCGACATCAATTCGACCGAGGCGAAGTTTTACAACGGGTCTACGTTGGAGCGCATTACGCTCAGGAACGCTCAGGCGGGACGATCGGGCACGTATCAGGTTTTGATCCTGACCGAGGTAGCCTACCTCTCTGACGAGGGTGTAGCGAACGCAGACGACGTGGTGGCAGGTTTGCTGAAGTGCGTTCCTGATGAGCCAGACACGATCGTGATCGAGGAGTCGACAGCGCACGGTGCGACTGGATACTTCTATGCGAAGTATGATGGAGCAGTGACTTTTGAGGAAGCGAAGGCAGGTAAGGCTGGGACGATACGGGTATTTGCTGCTTGGTTTGAGTTTGCCGACTCACGACGTGACCCAGTTCGGGAAGGGATCGTGGACGATAGCGACCTGACGACCGAGGAGCGTGATTTGGCAGCTGAGTGGTCTCTTGACCTGTGGCAGGTAGCGTGGATGCGCTGGGCAATTCGCGAGGAATGTAACAGGGACTTTGAGAAGTTTCAGGAAGACTATCCGTTCGATGAGGTGACTGCGTTCTTGAAATCAGGCAGAGGTAAATTTTCGAATGCAGCGCTGAAGCGCCAGCAGAAGAGAGCTGATCTGGCTGGGTGGAAGCATGGTGAATTTGTTAGGCGTTCTGACGGTGCGGTGGTGTGGACTGACCTACCGTATGACCAATCGATGTGGACGATGCAGGAGTCACCGCGCGACGGTCTTGGATACTTGGTAGCGTGCGACCCAGCGACTGGTGACTCGCAGACATCAGGTCTTGATCCAGACAGTCACGGTGCATTTGTTTTGCGTGCTGGGTATCGTGACTTGGACGGGACATGGGTCGAGCCGACGATTGCGTGTCGTTGTTCTTTGCATAAGGATCGGGACACGATGGCATGCAGGTGGGACACCGACATCTTGGCTGAGCAGTTATCGATGGCATCCGAGTATTACGGTGACTGCGTGATCGTGCCAGAGATGAACAAAGACAACGGACTGGTCGAGCTACTGAAGCTGAAAAGTGCGAATATTTACCAGCGGACCGAGAT